>ERZ808049.49-NODE-49-length-133934-cov-20.741904_pt1 | contig 133934 bp, 121 predicted proteins | sample MGYA00380198_ERZ808049 | MGnify/ENA primary metagenome ERZ808049 (study PRJEB31490, sample SAMN06133414) | mouse gut metagenome | isolation source: Z2_2 | host: mice | place: China: Chengdu | collected 2015-05 ...
GGATAATCAAAAGCATATAGGTTGAAACAGGAAACATCTCGGTATGGATAGGTTTGTCCATATTTTGAGTAGCAGGTATTTGATTCGTTTGTGGAACGGTATCATGGTGAGATTATTGGCACCTATATTTCAGAAATGAGAGCATTTCACACATATAAGCTTAATTATAAGGATAGGGAAATATGTATAGTCCAGGCGGTTGTGGGTTCTGGTTCTATTGCAATGATGACGGATTGGCTATACGGAGAAGGCGTTGAAGTGCTGTTGTGCTGCGGGGGATGTGGTGTACTCGCTGATATTCCGGCGGGGGATATTATCATTCCAATCCGCGCATTGAGAGATGAGGGGGCTTCTTATAAATATTTGCCGCCAAGCAGATATATTGAATTAAATGAGGAGCCTGTGAAAATTTTTGAACAGGTTTTGACAAAATACAAAATACCATATCTAAAATGTACTACATGGTCTACAGATGGATATTATAGAGAGACAAAAGAAATGGTAGAGCATAGAATAAAACAGGGGTGTCAGGCAGTAGAGATGGAGTGCTCTGCCATGGCGGCAATCGCGAAATATCGCAATAAAGTTTTTGGACAGCTTTTGTACAGTGGAGATATTTTAGTGGGAAATGAAGAATATGATGATAGAAGCTGGAACGCAAATCTTTCCGCGCGTAAAACAATCTTTCAAGTGACACTGGAAGCGCTATTACGATTTTGAGTTGGTATATTTAAAAATTTATTGATAGATATTAAGAATAGAGGTAGAGTTCATGTATCATTTTTTTGTGGAGCCTTCTCAGATAAATGACAAGCGTATCATTATCACAGGTGATGATGTAAATCATATTAAGAATGTAATTCGTCTCAAAGTGGGAGATGAAATCAGTGTCAGTAATGGAGCGGATGGTAGAGATTACCGATGTGGAATTGAGGAAATTACAGAGATAGAGGTGGTGTGTTCTCTTCGCTTTATTAAGGAGGATGGTGTGGAACTGCCGGCTAAAGTATATCTGTTTCAAGGACTGCCCAAAGGAGACAAGATGGAGTTTATCATTCAAAAAATGGTGGAACTTGGTGTGTATGAGATAATTCCTGTTGCCATGAAGCGCTGTGTAGTAAAATTTGACGCAAAAAAGGTAGTGGCAAAAACGGCACGCTGGCAAGGCATTGCAGAGGCGGCTGCCAAGCAAAGCCGCCGTGCTATTGTGCCGAGGGTGCGTGAGGTTATGAGTTATCAGGAAGCTTTGCTATATGCAGAACATATGGATGTTAAGCTGGTTCCCTATGAAATGGAAGAAACGCTGGAGGGAGCATCTGGTATGGAAGGTACAAGGCAGCTTATCGACCATATAAAACCAGGGCAGTCGGTCGCTATCTTTATTGGTCCCGAGGGCGGATTTGAAGAACGTGAAATTCAGGAAGCTATGGAGTGCGGCATGAAACCTATCACATTGGGCAGAAGGATTTTGCGCACAGAAACAGCAGGTATGACAGTTATGGCGTGGATTTTATATCGATTGGAAATTTAGAACGTTTGTTTTATTGCGCAAATATTGTCGTTCTGCTATGATGAAATATGTCGTATAAACATGATTTTGAATCACAACAATAGCAAAAACTGCATATTTATATAAATATGAGAACTGTTCTATGTAATATACGTTTGAAGGTGTGAATATGATGGAAGTTTATCTTGACAATTCGGCGACGACCAGATGCTTGCCGGAAGTCGCTGCGCTCATGACACGAATCATGTGTGAGGAGTATGGAAATCCCTCAAGTATGCACAAAAAAGGTGTGGAGAGCGAAAAGTACGTGCGCTATGCGAAAGAAGTTATTGCGAAATGCATGAAAGTACAGGAAAAGGAAATACTTTTTACATCAGGTGGAACGGAGTCGGACAATATTGCGTTAATGGGTGGTGCACATGCCAATTGCAGGGCAGGACGGCATATTATAACGACACGTATAGAGCACCCAGCAGTTTTGCAGACTTGCGCTTATCTTGAGGAGCAAGGCTTTGCCGTGACGTACCTTCCTGTAGATGCAAAAGGTGTGATTTCACTTGCTGATCTTGAACGTGCAATGACTCCAAACACGATTTTGGTATCAATTATGCATACCAACAATGAGGTTGGGGCTGTGCAACCAATTGAGCAAGCAGGAGAATTGATTAAACGCATAAATCCCAATACACTATTTCATGTGGACGCTGTGCAAGGTTTTGGGAAGTATAGGATTCACCCGAAACGCATGCACATTGACCTGCTGTCTGTCAGTGCCCACAAAATACATGGGCCAAAGGGTGTTGGATTCCTTTATATCAATGAGAAGGCAAAAGTGCGCCCGATTATCTTTGGCGGTGGGCAGCAAAAGGGAATGCGCTCTGGCACGGAAAATGTTCCAGGTATCGCAGGAATGGCGAGGGCTATCGAGGAGATTTTTTCTGATTTTGATGAAAAGATAGAGTACTTATATTATCTCAAAGAACGCTTTACAAAAGGCGTGAGTGCTTTGGAGGGCATTCGACTGAATGGTCCTGCTGGACGTGACGGCGCGCCGCATGTGGTGAGTGTCTCTATACAGGGAGTACGCAGTGAAGTGATGTTACATGCGTTGGAGGAGAAAGGAATCTTTGTGTCCGCGGGCAGTGCATGCTCGTCAAATAAGCCATCGATATCGGCGACGCTAAAGGCAATTGGCGTTGAAAAACAATATCTTGACACGACGCTGCGTTTTAGTTTTAGCTTGTATACGACAGAAGCGGAGATTGATTATACTGTGAAATGCTTAGGTGAGTTGTTGCCAATGCTCAGAAGATACACTCGTAAATAGCATGAAAAATATACTGGCGGTCGAAAAGACTGTAGAAGAACATTATGGAGGAAAATATGTACAGATCATTTTTAATAAAGTACGCGGAGATTGGCGTGAAGGGAAAGAATCGATATCTGTTTGAGGATAGATTGTGCGATCAAATTCGCTATGCACTGACGCGCTGCGAGGGTACATTTGAAGTCACAAAATCTCAAGGAAGAATCTATGTCAATGCACTTTCTGCATTTGACTACGAGGAGACAGTGGAACAGCTAAAAACCGTGTTTGGTGTCACAGGCATTTGCCCTGTTGTTCACGTGGAGGATGAGGGATTTGAAAAGCTCTGCGCAGACGTTATTAGCTATATTAATACCGTGTATTCTGACAAGAAGTTTACTTTTAAGGTGGAGGCACGCAGGGCACGCAAAAATTATCCCAAAAATTCTATGGAAATCAATTGTGATATTGGGGAAGTGCTGCTGGATGCATTTCCAGAGATGCGCGTTGATGTGCATAAACCAGATGTTCTGCTGCGCATAGAGGTACGCGAGAAAATATATATTTACGCAACAGTCATTCCGGGTCCCGGCGGGCTTCCTGTCGGGACAAATGGAAAGGGTATGTTACTTTTGTCAGGTGGCATTGATTCTCCAGTGGCGGGTTACATGATAGCAAAACGCGGTGTGAAAATTGATGCGGTATATTTCAATGCACCACCCTACACAAGCGAGCGAGCGACGCAGAAGGTAGTTGACCTTGCGCGGATTGTTTCAAAATACAGCGGTCCAATACAGTTGCACATTATCAACTTTACAGATATTCAATTGTATATTTATGACCAGTGCCCGCATGATGAGCTCACAATTATTATGCGTCGCTATATGATGCGGATTGCGGAGGAGATTGCGAAAAGAAACGGCTGCCTAGGATTGATTACAGGTGAGAGTATTGGACAGGTGGCTTCCCAGACGATGCAGTCACTGATGGCGACAAATGATGTGTGTACCATACCAGTTTACAGGCCGCTAATTGGGTTTGATAAGCAGGAAATTATAGAAGTTTCGGAGAAGATTGATACATATGAGACATCAATTCAACCCTATGAGGACTGTTGTACAATCTTTGTGGCCAAACACCCTGTTACCAAACCCAATCTCAATGTGATACGGATTCACGAGAGAAATCTTGATGAAAAGATAGATGCGCTGGTAAAGACAGCACTGGAAACGGACGAAGTGATAGAGATTGTATACAAATAAATTTGTATATAAATAAATGTGCGTAACAAAAACCGAGTGCACGAAAATGCACTCGGTAAATGCCCATATTGGACAAGATACGTTATAATTCAGCATCAGGACTTTGTATTTACTGCAAAGTCCGTGAAATAACGTAGCGGTTGAGATGCATCAAGCCGCTACGAAGTGGTTTTGCATAGCTTGATGCTTGTAACAGAAAGCAGAAGGCTGAACTGTTACCAAGATACAGTTATGTATCTGCATGAAACTATGATACTAAGTATGGTTTCAATACTTCCATAATCTCATCTGTGCCGCCCTCTGCATGGATATTTAAATCGATAGGCTTAGACAGGTCTAAGCTAAAGATACCCATGATAGACTTTGCATCAATAACGTATCTGCCTGAAACAAGGTCAAAATCATAATCGAACTTTGTGATATCGTTAACGAAAGACTTTACCTTATCAATAGAGTTTAAAGAAATCTGAACTGTTTTCATTCTGACTACCTCCTTTTTATTATCCCTTCTTTTTAATAATAAAGGGAAACAGTGGAAAAGTCAACTAGAGATAAAAAACAGTTATAATGAAAATTGACGAAAATAAACTAAAAATATGTACAAATTGACATTGGTGAAAAAATTTTGTGTGTATTAAAGCGCAATCTTTGTGTAATATGATTTTTCGGAAGAGAAAGGACAACCATAAAAATGAAAACAGTAGCATATCACAACTTGGGTTGTAAAGTCAATGCCTATGAGATGGATGCCATGCTTGAGTTACTGCGGCAGCATGGATATCAGATTGTGCCGTTTGAGGAAAAAGCGGATATTTATATTGTGAATACTTGTACAGTCACAAATATTGCAGACAGAAAGAGCAGGCAGATGCTGCACAGGGCAAAAAAAACCAACCCTGAGGGAATTGTCGTGGCGGTTGGCTGTTATGTCCAGACCGACACGCAAGCTGTGGAGGTGGACAACGCTGTAGATCTTTTAATTGGAAATAATAGAAAAAAAGATTTAGTTGAAATATTGGAAAACTACATGAATGGTGTGATGCAGGAGGGCGTGATTGATATTCACCATGCGTCAGAGTATGAGGAAATGCAGATAACATCTACCACAGAACACACACGGGCTTATATCAAGATACAGGACGGGTGCAATCAGTTCTGTACATACTGCATGATACCATATGCACGGGGGCGTGTCAGATGCCGGGCAAAGGAGTCTATCATGGAGGAAATCAAAGGACTTACGACAGCGGGATACAAAGAATTTGTGCTGACGGGAATCCATATTAGTTCTTATGGTATGAAAGAACTTTTGTTCTTGATGCAGGAAATAGATATGATAGAGGGGGTGGAACGAATCCGCCTAGGCTCGCTTGAACCGCGCATTATCACAGAGGACTTTGCAGAAGGGCTGTCTGTGCTTACACATCTTTGTCCCCATTTTCACTTGTCTCTTCAAAGTGGCTGTGACAGTGTGTTAAAGCGTATGAACCGCCATTACACAGCGAAGGAATATCTGGTGGGGGTCCAATTGTTGCGTCAGTATTTTGACAATCCGGCAATCACTACGGATGTGATTGTTGGATTTCCAGGAGAGACGGAGCGAGAATTTGAAGTTACCAGAAGCTTTGTGGAGACTGTCAGATTTTATGAAATGCATATTTTTAAGTATTCTAAGAGACAGGGTACCAAAGCGGCTGTGATGCCAGATCAGGTGCCAGAGAACATCAAAACCTACAGGAGTAATGTGCTGCAGGCTATTGAGCAGCGGGACTCAAAAGCATTTCGCGCGTCTTATATCGGAAAAAAGGAACAGGTGCTATTTGAAGAAAAAAAGACTATTGCAGGAAAGGAATATTGGATTGGACATACAAAAGAATATGTAAAAGTGGCTTGTGTAGCGCAGGATAAAATGCTGGAAAATCAATTGATTACAGAAAAAATCAAGGGATTTCTCCAAGAAGATATATTGATAATATAATGAGTTGGATATTTTTTATTTTGTGCTAACTCTTGAATTTTGGACAGAATTAAGTTATGATAAATACAACAGTGCAAAAAATACGGAAGCTCATCAATTGGAAGGAGCATAGAGAATGGAAGATTTAACACGTACACAATTTATACAGTTAATGCCGGAGGATCTCGGAGAGACTGCCTCGGTCAAGGATGTGATAGCTTCTGTCTATGCTGCTCTTACAGAGAAGGGGTACAATCCAGTGAATCAGATTGTTGGTTATATCATGTCAGGGGACCCAACTTATATCACAAGTCATAAGGGCGCGAGAGCGATGATTATGAAAGTGGAGCGGGACGAGCTTGTGGAGGAGATGCTTCGCTCCTACATTCATAATGCAGGTTGGAACAAAACAGGACGGTTTTAAGATAGATTGGCCGATATGGAGAGATACATGAGAAAAATGGGACTAGATTTTGGGTCGAAAACAGTGGGGGTTGCAGTGAGCGACCCACTGCTGATTACAGCCCAAGGGATTGAGATTGTACGCAGAAAGTCTGAGAGCAAGCTTCGTCAGACTCTGTCAAGGATTGAGGAATTGATTATAGAGTACGAGGTAGATGAAATCGTGCTGGGGTATCCTAAGAATATGAATGACACAGAGGGAGAACGGGTGGAAAAGACACTTGCCTTCAAGGAAATGCTGGAGAGAAGGACAGGTCTTGATGTACAACTGTGGGATGAACGTTTGACCACGGTCGCAGCAGATAAAGCGATGATAGAAGCCGGTATAAGACGTGAGGAGCGGAAAGAGCACGTTGACAAGATAGCGGCAGTTTTTATTTTACAGGGATATTTAGACTATCTGAAAAATAAGGAAAGGTTTGGACAATAAGAATGGAGAGAATTGCCTTTAAGATGGATGGGGAAGATGCAATGGTAGATTTTTATGTACTGGAGCAGACAACCATTGGAGGGGTGACTTATATTCTGGTGACAGATGCGGAAGAAGAGGATGATGGCGAGGCATATATTTTGAAGGCTTCCCCCGAAGCAGATGGCGATGAGCAGGTTTACTGTATGGTGGAGAATGAAGAGGAACTTGCGGCTGTGGCGGGTGTTTTTGAAAATATGTTGGATGGCATCGACCTGATCGAATAAAAATATGATAGGAGGTTTATTTTGAAACAGAGCAAACAACAAAATACGGCAAAGCTGAAGATTATACCTTTGGGAGGTCTTGAGCAGATTGGAATGAACATTACTGCCTTTGAGTATGAAGACAGTATTGTTGTGGTGGATTGCGGTCTGAGCTTTCCGGCAGATGATATGTTGGGGGTGGATCTCGTGATACCGGATATCACTTACCTGAAAAATAATCAAGACAAGGTGAAAGGATTTGTGATTACACATGGGCACGAGGATCATATCGGCGCGCTGCCATACGTACTAAAGGATCTCAATGTGCCGGTATATGCCACAAAGCTGACGATGGGAATTATCGAGAACAAATTGACAGAGCACAATCTAATTCATAATGTACGCAGGAAGGTGGTTAAATTCGGGCAGAATATCAATCTTGGCTGCTTCAGGATTGAGTTTATTAAGACAAATCACAGTATTGTGGATGCGGCTGCACTGGCGATTTATTCGCCAGCGGGCATTGTGGTGCACACAGGTGATTTTAAGGTGGATTATACTCCTGTATACGGTGATGCGATAGATTTGCAGCGCTTTGCAGAGCTTGGCAAAAAGGGCGTGCTTGCATTGATGTGTGACAGTACTAACGCGGAGCGGCAGGGATTCACACCCTCTGAGAAAAAGCTGGGTCCAGTTTTCGATATGCTTTTTGAGGAACACAAAAAGACTAGAATTATCATTGCGACTTTTGCGTCCAATGTGGATCGGGTACAGCAGATTATCAATACGGCGGATAAGTTTGGCAGAAAAGTGGTAGTTGAGGGCAGAAGCATGGTCAACATTATAGAGACGGCTTCCAATCTCAATCGCATCAGTATCCCAGAAAATACGGTGATTGATATTGAGCGTCTAAAAAATTACCCAAAGGACAAGACTGTCATAATTACTACAGGAAGTCAAGGAGAGAGCATGGCAGCGCTCAGTCGTATGGCAAGCGGTATGCACAAAAAGATTTCGATTGGAAAAGGTGACACAGTTATCTTTTCGTCCAATCCGATTCCTGGCAATGAGAAGGCGGTCACAAAGGTCATTAACGAGTTGTTTAAAAAGGGCGCGGATGTGATTTTTCAGGATACACATGTCTCTGGACATGCCTGTCAGGAGGAAATTAAGCTTATTTATACGCTCACAAAGCCAAAATATGCGATTCCAGTACATGGAGAATATAAGCATTTAAAGGCGCAGGCAAAGATTGCAATGGATTTAGGTATCGACAAAGATGATGTCTTTATTTTGCAGTCTGGTGATGTGTTGTCACTGGATGATAACAGTGCGAGCATTACTGGAAAGGTTCCGGTTGGCGCAGTGCTTGTGGATGGGCTTGGCGTTGGTGATGTCGGCAATGTGGTGCTTAGAGACCGACAGCATCTTGCGGAGGATGGCATTTTGATTGTGGTGTTGTCGTTGGACGGCGCATCGGGCGAATTGCTTGCAGGACCAGATATCGTCTCAAGAGGATTTGTGTATGTCAAGGAGTCGGACGAGCTGCTTGACGAGGCGCGGAAACTGATTGAGAAAGGAGTGCTTGGCTGTCTTAAGAAAAATATTACAGATTGGGGCAAGATTAAAGGGACGATCAAGGATACGCTGAGTGAGTTTGTGTGGAAAAAGACGAAGAGGCGCCCTATGATACTTCCGATTATTATGGAAGTATAGTAACAGTTCAGATAGGTATTTGCACTTTGCTGCAAATACCGTAAGACAACGTGGTGGCTGCAAGCAAAAATCCATCGCCAAAGGCGATTTTGCATGGATTTTTGTCCGTAACAGTGAAGGTATCTGAACTGTTACGAAGTATAAAATAGCTTTGCAGGCAGGGAGGAAAGGGTATGAATGTAAAACAGCTATTGGGAGCAGTTTCTGCGACAATCATTAAGATTGCAGTTGCAGCGGTAATTATTGTTGCGGTATTCCGGCTTGCTGTGTACGCATATGATTTCGGATATCAGGTATTTGCAGATATGCCTGTGAGTGAAGGAGAAGGCAGAACAGTCAGTGTGGTGATATCTGAGGGACTAGGAAACAGAGAGCTTGCCAAGATGCTTGAGCAGAAGGGGCTGGTCAATGATGCGAACGTGTTCTACATTTATGATCTGCTTTCTGATTACAGGAAAAAAGAGTTAAAACCGGGTACTTATGAGTTGAGTACAGCGATGAATGCTGAGGAAATACTTGAAATACTGTGTGACGAGAGCGAAGAGCAGGAAGAGAAGTGAATCGAGTAGGGGAAAATTTCCCCTACTCGATTCACTTCTCTGTGGAGGAAAATGATGGATGAGAGAATGTTGACGTTTATACACTCGTTTGACAGCGAGAAACCAGCGTACCTTGATGCGCTGGAACGTTATGCGAGAGAGACAAATGTACCGATTATTAGACCGCAGATGCAGAGCCTTTTAAGGCTGTTGGTCACATGGGGGCGCCCTATAAAAATCTTGGAGGTTGGGACGGCTATAGGGTTTTCGGCGCTCTTGATGAGTGAATATGCGCCTGCTGGGTGTCATATTACAACAATTGAAAAATATGAAAAACGAATCCCAATTGCGAAGGAGAATTTTGAGAAGGCGGGAAAAGCGGATTGCATTACACTTCTTGAGGGAGATGCTGCTGAGATATTGGCATCAATAAAGGATGACGGTGCTTTTGACTTGATTTTTATGGATGCAGCGAAGGGGCAGTATATCAATTTTTTGCCCGATATCCGGCGATTATTATCGCCGACAGGTCTGCTAGTGTCGGACAATATTCTACAAGATGGGGAGCTGATAGAATCCAAATATGCGGTGATTCGCAGAAATCGCACGATTCATAACAGAATGCGTGCCTACCTGTATGAGCTAACCCACTGTGAGGAACTTGAGACAACAATATTGCCGATTGCGGACGGGGTGGCGCTCTCCGCAAAAAGAACTGCAAGAAAAGTGAATAGTATGGGAGATAAAAAAGTATGAATAAGATAAGAGCAAAAAAACCAGAGCTTTTAGTGCCAGCGAGCAGTCTGGAAGTGCTAAAGACAGCGGTGATATTTGGTGCAGACGCCGTGTATATCGGCGGGGAGGCGTTTGGGTTGCGCGCTAAGGCAAAGAATTTTTCAAGCGAGGAGATGGCAGAGGGAATTTGTTTTGCACATCAGCATCATGCAAAGGTATATGTGACAGCCAATATCCTTGCGCACAATGATGATTTGGAAGGTGCAGAGCGTTATTTTGCGGAATTGAAGGAGATGAAGCCAGATGCGCTAATTATTTCGGACCCAGGAATGTTTCTGATTGCGCGGGAGATCTGCCCAGAAATAGAAATTCATATTTCCACGCAGGCAAATAACACAAATTATAAAACATATCAGTTTTGGTGGCAGCAGGGGGCGAAGCGTGTTGTGTCGGCAAGGGAGCTTTCCCTCACAGAAATTAGAGAGATTCGAGACCATATTCCAGAGGAGATGGAGATAGAGAGTTTTGTTCACGGAGCGATGTGCATTTCTTATTCTGGAAGATGCCTGCTGTCTAATTACTTTACAGGGAGAGATGCAAATCAAGGGGCATGTACGCATCCGTGCCGTTGGAAATATGCAGTGGTTGAGGAGACGCGCCCGGGAGAGTATCTTCCGGTCTATGAGAATGAGCGTGGAACCTATATTTTTAATTCCAAGGATTTGTGTATGATTGGACATATTCCTGAGTTAGTGGGCGCAGGAATAGACAGCCTGAAAATAGAGGGACGTATGAAAACAGCACTCTATGTAGCTTGTGTGGCGCGCACATATCGGAAGGCAATAGATGATTTTTTTGCGTCAGAAGAAGTATATCGTAAAAATATGGATTGGTACAGGGCTGAGATAGCGAAGTGTACCTATCGTCAATTTACAACAGGTTTTTATTTTGGGAAACCAGATGAACACACGCAGATCTATGATAGCAATACCTATGTCAATGAGTATGTGTACCTTGGCATTGTGGAGTCGGTGGATGAGCGCGGGTATGCAAGATTCGAGCAGAAGAATAAATTCTGTGTGGGAGATACGATTGAGATAATGAAACCGAACGGGTGCAATATTCATACTAAAGTGCTTGCTATGTACAATGAGGATGGGGACGCGGTGGAAAGTTGTCCACATTCGAGACAGAGATTGTATGTGGCGCTTGCGGACAGACCAGAGGTGTATGATTTGATGCGCATGGAGGCTGTGAGATAGCAGTTTGTTTCTTTCGATAGAAATAATTTTCAAGAGACTGAGGAGGACAAAAGCGTGGCAGCGAAAACAAAGACAAAAGAGGTTTCTATGGAGGAGGCTTTGTGGAAATCAGCGGATAAATTGAGGGGTTCGGTAGAACCATCTGAATATAAGCATGTGGTTTTAAGTTTGTTTTTCCTAAAATTTGCAAGTGATAAATTCGAGGCTCAGAGGACGAGAATTATTGCGGATGGTATGGAGAAATTTGTGGATAATATTGCTTTTTACACAAAAGACAATGTGTTTTATCTGCTGCCGGAAAGCAGATGGACTTATATTATGGAGAATGCCAAGCAGGATGATATTGCGTTAAAGATAGATACGGCGCTTTTTACGATTGAGAAAACAAACCCAATTTTAAAGGGTGCATTGCCGGATAATTATTATTCCCGATTGCAGATTGATACAGTCAAATTGGCGTCTTTGTTAGATGAAATCAATAAGATTGATACTACAAAAGATAAAGAGAACGATATTATTGGTCGTATGTATGAATATTTCCTTAGTAAATTTGCGATTGCAGAAGGCAAAGGGAAGGGAGAATTTTATACGCCCAAAACGATTGTTAATTTAATAGCAGAGTTGATAGAGCCTTATGACGGGACACTATATGATCCATGTTGCGGTTCGGGTGGTATGTTTGTACAATCTATAAAGTTTATAGAGGCGCATCATGGGAACAAAAAGAAAGTTTCTATCTATGGACAGGAGTATACGAATACTACTTATAAACTGGCGAAGATGAATCTGGCAATTCGGGGAATCTCAGCGAATCTTGGAGAAATGGCGGCAAATACATTTACCAATGATCAACATAAAGATTTGAAGGCAGATTATATTATGGCAAATCCGCCGTTTAATCAAAAAGAATGGCGTGCCGCTGATGAACTGATAGATGATGCTAGATGGAATGGATATGAAGTGCCGCCGACAAGTAATGCAAATTACGGATGGATATTAAATATTGTGTCAAAAATGTCACAAAACGGAGTTGCGGGCTTTTTGCTTGCCAATGGTGCATTGTCTGATGATGGAACAGAGTTGAAAATCAGACAAAGATTAATTGAAAATGATTTGGTAGAAGCAATTCTGATATTGCCGAGGAATCTTTTTTATACGACAGATATCAGTGTGACGCTTTGGATTTTGAATAGGAATAAAAAAGAGCGCACAGTGGATATGAATGGGATAGAGAAGCATTATCGCAATCGGGAAAAGGAAATACTCTTTATGGATTTGCGACAGATAGGAAGTCCATATGAAAAGAAATACATAGAATTGACAGAGGCGGATCGGGCAAAGGTGGTTGAAACTTACCATAACTGGCAGCAGGCAGGGTATGAAAATGCTTATGAGAATATACCAGAGTTTTGTTATTCTGCTGGATTTGACGAGATAAAAGAAAAGGGATTTACCCTTGTGCCAAGCAGATATATTGAGTTTGTGAATCGGGATGAAAATATTGATTTTGATACGAAGATGAAAACGCTTCAAAGCGAATTACGAGAGCTATTGATACAGGAGGAAAAGTCTAAAGCAGACCTTTTGGAAGTGTTTAAGGAGTTGGGGTATGAAATCGAGGTATGATATTTTGGGGAATCATATTCGTTTGATTGATACACGTAATATAGATAATACAACGAATAGAGTGATGGGAATTAATATTGACAAATTTTTTATGCCTTCGGTTGCAAATGTGATTGGAACAGATTTGAGCAAATATAAACTGATAACCAAAGGAAAATTTGCTTGCAATCCTATGCATGTTGGTCGTGACGAAAGACTTCCGGTTGCATTGTATGAGGAAAAAGAACCTGCCCTTGTTTCTCCGGCGTATTTTATGTTTGAAATTATAGATAATACTATTCTAGATGAAAATTATCTAATGATGTGGTTTCGTAGGTCAGAATTTGACCGTATTTGCTGGTTGCACACAGATGGTAGTGTTAGAGGTGGAATCACTTGGGATGATATTTGCCGAATGGAGTTACCTGTTCCAGATATTAGCAAGCAGAGAGAGATTGTGAAAAGTTATAAAATAATATCTGATAGAATAGAGCTTAAACGGAAGATAAATGATAACTTAGCGAAACAGGTGTCTTCAATATACCAAGCATGGTTCGAGGATTTTATCCCTTTTGATGGTCTTTGTCCATGCTCATGGAATCAAGGCTCGCTGGCAGATGTTGCGATAATCACAAGTGGAAAACGGCCTCCAATGAAATCCACTGAAAAAACAGATATAGCTGCCATTCCTCTTGTTGGAGCAGCATCGGTAATGGGATTTACTACAGAGGCCAATCATACTGATAAAATTCTCGTTACTGGTCGTGTTGGAACGCATGGTGTGGTTCAACGATTCAATTCCCCATGTTGGACATCTGATAATACTCTAGTTATTACTAGCAATTTTTATGAGTACACATATCAGATCCTACAAAGAATCGATTACCATTCTATGAATCGGGGTTCTACTCAACCACTGATTACACAAAGCGATATAAATAAAGTAGCAATTCTTATTCCAGATCAGAAGGTTCTCAAAAGGTTCGAGACTCTTGCTGGACAGCTTATGGCTCAGTATGAAGCAAACCTGCTAGAAAATAGTAAACTCGCTGAATTAAGGGACTTTTTATTAACAAAACTTTTGTCTGATGAGTTTAATGTATCCAACATCGGTTACTAAGCCTAACTAAATTTTGATTGATATATCAATATGAATTTGCTATAATACTGTTATGGGTACTGTCATAACGGTAGGCGGTTAGTCCTTCAACAGAGAACTGTGATCTCTGATTACATAGGAACTGTAGAAAAATAACTGACACATCTTGACTTGTCTATTTCTCCGATTACGCATGTCAAAATCCTCGCCGTAGTCCGCTACGACTACGTTTTTTGACATACCTTCTCGAAGAAATATCCTACGCAATTTGTATCATTTATTTTCCTGCAATTCCTAGAAATCTGCTTGCAGAAATTTCACTAAGGAGGACATTGCGTATGCTCACCATCGAAAGCTTCATTGCAGTCATTAGTTTATGTGCGGCTTGTTTTAGTCTTGGCTATTCGATTGGTAAGGATAGTAGGACAAAAAAATAACCGCCCAAGCCTCGCAAACTTAGCGGTTATTTTAACACTATAAATGCGGATTAACCGTCTATCGACAGTGCCTTTTATAATGTTATATTATCACTGGTTTGCGAATATGTCAATATTGCGATTGACGAAGAACAGAATACATATAATTCGTTACAATTTGCACCCATGCCAGATTTCGTATTGATTTATGATGGTTTGGTGTCAATTGCAACAATTGATGCACACAAAATGCTACAAAGCAGGCTCCGACACCATGCAGCAAGTGCAAGGTGTGAAAAGTAACAGAATATTGCGATAAAGATTTTTATAAAATGTAAATACAGGAGAAAAATGATATGTCATTTAACGAACACGCATTAGAACTATCTATCATAGAACTTTTACAAAATAAAGGCTACATTCATCAAACCGGCAGTGAATTGTTACGTGAAAAATCGGAAGTTCTGATAGTAGATGATTTAAAAGAATATTTGCGTACGCAATATGCTTCGGTTGCTCTGACAGAAAGCGAGATTGACAGCATTATTCTCTCTTTGCGCACTGTAGGCGGAACGTTATATGAAGCAAACAAAACAATTCTGTCCGTGATAATAGACGGATTTGTGTTCAATCGTGAGGATAGAGAAAAGAAAGATATATTTATTGAACTGATAAACTATAGAGAACCAAAAAAGAATATTTTTAAGATTGTAAATCAGTTAGAAATAGAAGGATACAATTATCAGCTTCGTATTCCTGATGGCATTATTTATGTGAATGGACTTCCTCTTGTAGTATTGGAATTTAAAACCGCAATACAGGAAAACACCACCATAATGGATGCATATACGCAGTTGACAGTCAGATATCAGAGAGATATTCCAGAAATTTTCAAATACAATGCATTCGTGGTTGTCAGTGATGGTGCAAACAGTAAGTATGGTTCTTTATTCACACCATATGAATTTTTCTATGCTTGGAGAAAGGTTCATGATAATGACAAGGAAATGGATGGCATCAATTCTTTGTTTACAATGATAGATGGTCTGTTTGCGCAGGACAGGCTTCTTGCAGTAGTAAAGAATTTTATCTACTTTCCTGATTCTACAGACAGCAATTTGAAAATAGTGTGCCGTTATCCGCAGTTTTTTGCAGCTAATAATCTGTATGAAAATGTGAAAGCACATATGAAGCCGAATGGCGATGGCAAGGGTGGTACATATTTTGGGACGACTGGATGCGGAAAAAGTTATACTATGCTCTTTCTTACTCGTATGATTATGAAAAGCAGTTATTTTAAAAGTCCTACCATTTTAATTATAACCGATAGAACTGACTTGGACGACCAACTTTCCAAACAATTTGTTGCGTCGAAACAGTTTATTGGCGACAACAATATAATAAGCATAGAGTCAAGGGATAAGCTGCGCGAAGAATTACAGGGCAAGCCAAGCGGTGGGGTATATTTGACTACAATACAGAAGTTTACGGAAGACACACAACTTTTGACAGACAGATATAATGTGATTTGCATTTCAGATGAGGCGCACCGTTCGCAGATTAATCTTGATATGAAAGTAAAGGTTACAGATGATGGCGTAAATAAAACTTATGGTTTTGCTAAGTATTTACACGATTCCTTACCGAATGCAACTTATATTGGTTTTACTGGCACGCCGATTGATGCTACAGTGGAAGTGTTTGGAGATATTGTCGGACATCCATATACCATGACAGAGGCAGTAAAAGATGAAATTACAGTAAATCTTGTTTATGATGGACGGGCGGCAAAGGTAACATTGCGAGAGGACAAGCTGTGCGAGATTGAAGAATATTATGATAAATGCGCAAGTCTTGGAACATCAGAAGAACAGATAGAGGAAAGTCAGAAAGCGGTAGCGCATTTAGATACGATTCTTGGTGATCCAGACAGGCTCAAAGCAGTGGCAAAAGACTTTATATCACACTATGAAAAAAGAGTAGAAGAAGGTTCGACAGTTGCGGGCAAGGCAATGTTTGTATGTGCAAACAGATTGATAGCTTATGCATTTTATCTGAATTTGATAGAACTTCGTCCAATGTGGAAGGAAAAGAGAAAAGCACCAGAAGGGGTGAAATTGACAGAGAGAGAAGAAAGAGAATTAAAACCGATAGAAAAGGTTTGTCTTGTCATGACCCGAAATAAAGATGATAAAAAGGAACTTTATGAGATGCTTGGCACGAAAGAACACAGGAAAGAGTTGGACAGACAGTTTAAGAATGTAAAATCCAATTTCAAAATAGCGATTGTAGTAGATATGTGGTTGACAGGATTTGATGTGCCATGTCTTGATACGATTTATATTGATAAGCCAATTCAGCAACATACACTGATACAGACAATTTCCAGAGTCAATCGTGTCTATGAGGGCAAGGACAGAGGATTGATTGTCGACTATATTGGCATCAAGAAAAACATGAATATTGCGCTTCGCAAATATACAAATTTTGAGAAAGAGGAACTCGATGACGTTAGTCAGGCAGTGACGATTGTTTTGGATCAGCTTGAAGTGTTAGACCAGATGTTTCATAATTTTAATGCAAAGGATTACTATGTGGGAAGTCCGGTTGAACAGTTAAATTGCTTGAACAGAGCAGTTGAGTATATGCAGTTGACGCAGGATTTGGAAGTTCGATTTATGGCAGCAGTGAAGAAGATGAAGCAGGCATTTAGCCTGTGCAGTTCCAGTGAGCAGTTTATCAGTGCAGATATTGAGAAAGTGCATTTTTATCAGGCGGTGCGTTCGATACTGTTTAAGCTGACGAAAGGCGATGCACCAGATACTTCTCAAATGAATGCCAAAGTTCGCAAGTTGTTGGATGAGGCAATACAGTCTGATGGCATTGAGGAACTATTTGAGACAGGAAAATATATAAATATTGATATCTTTAGTGATGAATATATGGCACGAATTGAAAAGATTCCTATGCCCAATACGAAGATTAAAGCATTGCAGAGACTACTGTCCTATGCGATTGAAGAGTTTAAAAAAGTAAATAAAATCAAAAGTATTGAATTTGCCGAGAGAATGAAGGCGGTTGTTGAAACCTATAATAATCGAAGTAAAGATGAAGCTTTTGCAAATGAGGTTCTTGATGATGTGGCAAATCAGCTTGCAGATTTAATACATGAATTGAAAACGGAAAGAAATTCGTTTAAAGACATAGGCATTGATTATGAGGAAAAAGCCTTCTATGATATTTTATTTGCCGTATCGAAGAAGTATGAATTTGAATATCCGAATGATAAAATGATTGCATTGTCAAAAGAGATTCGGGTAGTTGTGAACGATAAGGCGAAATATACAGATTGGTCTACCAGAGAAGATATTAAAGCAAATTTGCAGGTAGATTTGATTATTTTGCTTGATAAATACGGCTATCCGCCGGTTACGATAGATGATGTCTATAAAGAAGTGTTGGAACAGGCGGAGAATTTTAAGAAGTATGCGAAATAACAGGTGGTTCAATTAAGAACTTAAGTTGCGGTAGATGAATGATTGCTGAGTTTGTAATTAATACGAAGGGATCCATAAATGAAAAAATATTTTTTGAAGGACAAATCACTTAATAATATTGATGATGATCAATTTAGATATCAGGATTTTGCAAATAATTTACGCAAGATTATAAAGTGCAATGAGGCACCTTTTAATATTGCCATTGTTGGTAAATGGGGATTAGGAAAGTCTTCTTTGGTAAATATGGCACTTGCACCTTTAAGAAAAAAAGGGAATAAGAACGATTATCTTATATGTGATATAAATGCATGGAAGTATGAAAAGGATGAAATTGGAAAAGCCTTTTTAAAAGAATTATGGGAGGGGATAAGCGAAAAAAGAGTTTTGAGTTTTTATTTTTTTCACAAAGAATACAGTAATATAATAGAAGAAATGTTTAAAAAAGATAAAAATAATTCAAAAGAGAAGGAGGGACTTCGCAATTTTGTTAAATATTTAATTGGGATAGGGATAGCATCGGTTGCTATTTTTACGATATACTGTGCTATTAGTAATAATTTTTACGAAATTAGTTTTAATGTAAATCAATTTTTAGCTTCAACTTTTTTGAGATATTGTAAGAACATCGGCAGCATATTAATAATACCAATTGTAGTTTGGTTAGGAAAGCTTTTTATGGATAAGTTAAATGAGCCGTTATATAAAAAATATGAAATAAGTTTTCCATTAGTTACGCAAGCGGATTACGAAATTTATTTAAAGAGTTTGCTAGATGAATATTATAAGAAAAATCCCAATAAAAAAATAATTGTTGTAATAGATGATCTGGATAGACTCAGTGCAGATAAAATTGTTGAAGCATTAGATGCATTAAAATTGTTTATGGAATATGATAGATTCATATTTATTGTACCTTTTGATGATGAAATACTTAAAAATGCTTTAAGAACAAAAAGGATAAGTGGGATTAGTACATTTGGCAGCGAGTATGACAGTGAAATGGTTTTGGACAAAATTTTTCAATATAAAATGTATTTACCTCAGTTGATCAAATATGACATGAGAAATTATGCATTTGAAATTTGTAAAAATGATTGTAGTGATTTCATCAAAGAGTACTGTAATAATAACTATAAACTTTTTGAAGAGATAGTGGGGAAAATACTTATGCATAGCGGAGTATCAACCCCAAGACAAGTGAAAAAAATAATTAACGCATTTGTTGAAAATGTAATGATTGTTAGAGATAGGGAGCAGGCTGGAAAAGTAGGGGAAGGATTTGCTACTGAAAAAATCGGTTTACAGACTATTGCTAAGATATCAGTTTTGCAGTCAGATTATAATGAGTTTTATGATTTGCTCTTTAAAGATGCAAGTGCTATTAGCGAGATACTTGAAGTTCATCGAAGCAATGGCGAGAAAAAGTCACCAGAATTATTAAAAAATTATTTTGATGATAAGAATGTGCTTGAGAGAAAGTACGAGCCATTGGTTAATTATTTGATATTTACTGAGAACCTAGGGCATAGCAATATTACACCTTATTTGTATATGTCACAGACAAAAGAAGGGGTACTTGTTGGGGATCAAAAACAGCAAGACTTTATGGCTGCAATTGAAAGTTGCAATTTCGTTTCTACAAAGCAGTTAATAAATGAAACACCAATTTTGATTTCTTTATTTATAGAACAATTAAGATATAATGAGTCACCGATGATGGGGAATATTGTATTATCTGCGATTGACTGTTATGATACTGTACGTGAAGATGATAAGGAAGAACTAGCAGTTTCCATTACAGAAAGAATTCCGGAACTTTCAAATTCATTGAGTGATTTTAGATATGATTTAATAAATGAAAAAAATTTGGTAGAGGTATGCCATAGAGTAAATAATAATGAATATAATAGTTTGATTGAATGTGCAATAAATAGAAATCAGCAAGACAAAAATTATAAAAATAGAGTTATAATAATCAATAAAATTTCTCGGATTAAAGATGAATTGTCAAAAGTGGTATTAAGCAAATTTGAAACCTGCACGAAAGAATGGATGACATCAGATGAATCGGGAGTGCAAGATATTATAGATTATGCTATGAGCGAGAGTATAGATTATATTGCTGATGTATACGGAAAAGAGTATGTGAAAAAAATTGCAAAATATATTACAGATAATGCTGATTTTGATGATAAGTTGATTAAACAATTTGAAAATGTAATCAATGAATTCTTAAAAAACAATTCAGTTTTAGCGATTGTAGATGATCTTAAGCCATGTTATGAATATCCGATATTGCATAGGATGTTAGATGAATCAATTGATGCAAGTAAGTATAGAGAAATTCAGAATTCAAAAGATATTGCAGTTAAAATTGTTTCAATAGGCGTGAACAAATTTAAAGGAAATCATGGATACAATATTTTATCCAAGTTATTTTATGAGATTGATGAGAATGAAAGTGATATATTTGATACTTTTTTTATGGATTCTATTAATGTGATGGAATTTGCAGATATGATAGAAGCATTTTCCCAAAATAATGTTTTAACAATGTTGCCTAATACCATAGAAAAATTGAATAATTATGTATTTGAAGAAGAGGGATATGAGTCTGATATTAGAAAGCTGTTAAAATTATATACGAATGAACAATCAAATGAATTTTGGCAGAAGTTAAAAGGCTTATGCAGTTATTCGTCCAGCAGAGAGTATGGAATTGTAAGTACTTTAATAGTGGAGTTATCAAAGGATAACCAATATGATAAAGAAGTAATAAATATTATTGAAAATGATATTATATCTGGTATTGCAAGTTATTATAATAAAGATAACTACTTACTTTTTGCTATTCAAGTAGTAAGTGAATACAAAGATAAAATCTTGCAAAGTAACCTTGATAAGTATAGCTCTGTACTTATGAAAGTAATCTCTACAGACACGGATAATGCACTTAATGCTTATAGGACAGTAAATAGGTTAAATAGCAAAGATTTTTGGTGCAAACATATAGACACTATATTGGGATATGTCACAAAAGGAACATATGCAACTATTTATGATATTGTAATAGGGCGGATAGAGTTATTTAATAAAGAGAATAATAATTTAACTCAGTTGGTTGATTTCCTGGTTGATTACATAGACTTGTCCAACAATCCTAATGATGTAATTAATACATTAAGTAAGCATTTTACAAAGATAAGCAGAATTGAGAGTTTGATTCATATGCTGATGAATATTGAATATGATGAAGATAATGCAGGTATCAAGTTGGCGAAATTAGTTGGTAATTGTAAAATAGAAGTAATAATAAAAATTATTACCAACGAATGGGGAACAGATGATGTACATAAGGAAAAACTTATAAGATTGTTGTCAAAATCAGAAAAATATTCAAATTATGAATTGATCAATTGTGTTAATGAAAATAAGGAAAGTATAAACAAAAATGATTTATTAACTATGTTAGAATTTTGTGAAGAGAATGTGACAGAAAATAATGTTGAGTCATGCATAAACATAATGGAATATTTATTGACAAATTATTTTGAGAAAGATGTATGTGATCAAATTCTTATGCGGATTAGTAATTTGACAAAGAATGTTATTGCTAAACAGCGAGAAAGTATATGTATGATACTTGTTGAAATATTTAGAAAATCGTCCAGTGAGGAGAATAGACGAAGAAGTTCCATTATAATTAAGGACAAAGGGCTTAGCAGAAAATTAAAGAGTAAATTGGAGGAAAATGAGTTAAAGGAGTATAGGTCATATTTGTCGTAGATCATTTGTAGGTTATAAAGAGATGATTCATGATCCTAACATAACTAAGAAGGAATAAAAAAATCGGAATAACTATTGTAATAATGCATTAAAAGAGCAAATGAACGGTGATAGGGAGCAGGTGAAGAATATGCCAGAACATCAGACAATAGAATGGAAAGAATCATGGCATGATGAGTTTTTAGAGTGGATTTGCGGATATGCAAATGCTTATGGCGGAACGCTCTATATTGGCAAGAATGACAATGGAAATGTTGTTGGACTTAGCGATAAAGATAGGAAAAAGTTATTGGAGTCTATTCCCAATAAGATTACAGATACAATGGGTATTGTAGCAGATGTCAACTTGTTGTATGAGAATGACTTGCAATATATTGAGATTATTGTAGACAAGTACCCTTCCCTTATTAGCTATCATGGTAAATATTTTTATCGCTCTGGTAGCACGATGAGAACGATAACAGGAAAAGAACTGGACAAAGCAATTCTGAAATCACAAGGCAGAACATGGGATGGTATGCCAATTCCGAAGCTGAAGGTGACAGATTTAAGAAGAGAAGCAATTGATTTACTAAAAGAAAAGGCGATAAGAAGAGGGCGGCTGACAGAGGAAGAAACAAGGGTTGATGATACAATATTGATGGAGAATCTTCATTTAATTGATGAAGATGGTTATCTGATAAGAGCAGCAATGTTGGCATTCTATAAAGATCCAGAGAAATGGGTTACAGGTTCCTATATTAAGATTGGGTATTTTGGAGATTCCGATGCTGATTTGAGATATCAGGATGAAGTACATGGTTCTCTCATTGAACAGGTGGATAAGACAGTTGATTTAGTCTATACAAAATATATGAAAGCATTGATTTTTTATGATGGCATTCAGAGAGTTGAGCAGTTTATGTTTCATCAGGATGCCTTTCGTGAGATTTTGTTGAATGCAATTGTGCATAAGGATTACAGTAGCTGCAATCCTATCCAAATCAGCGTGTATGAAGATAAAATATATATTTGGAATGATGGTGAGATGCCATCTGAATTAGATTCCACAGATAAGCTGTTTATGAAGCATTCTTCTAAGCCGTATAATCCCAAACTAGCGGGTGTTTTCTTTAAGAGTGGAATGATTGAGGCGTGGGGAAGAGGATTTGACAAAATCAGAGAGGCTTGTGCAAAGTATGATGCGCCATTGCCAGAATATAATATAAGCGCATCAGGGATTATGGTGCTTTGTAAGGCGTGTGATAAGTATTTGGATTTGCTGAATGAAGATTCACGTCTTGGTCAAAGTGACCAAGATAATGACCAAGATGTGACTAAGATGATAATTGCCTTTTGCAAACAGCCACATTCTGCTAAGGAAATTATGGAGTATATTAAAATAAATGATAGGAGCTTTTTTAGAAGGCATTATCTTAATCCTATGATTAAAACAGGACAGTTAAAAATGACAATTCCAGACAAGCCAAAAAGTGGAAATCAAAAATACTATGCGTAAGAACTAATTTACTCATAACTTGGTCAAATAACCAAAATAATGACCAAGTTGTAATGAGAAGAATTTGGAAAAATTGTAATTTGCTACAAGCTGTGTAGTGAATTGGAAAGAATGAAAAAAATGGGTATAACAGAACATCAATGGAAAGAATTATCAAAATATTTTTTGGATAATGGAAACAGAAAATTATCTACAGAAGAAAAAGAGAGAATAAAATTGGCAATAGATCAAGCAAATAATTTGAATGAACTACTGCAAGGAGAATTTTAAGAAATATGCATGATGATTTTTCAAATAAAAATAATATATTTTAAAACGATAGCGCACAAGAGAAATATTTTTCTTGTGCGTTATTTTTATGCGCAGACCTGTACAGAGGAAAATACCGCTAAGGCGGCACACGGGTTGTGCGGCGAGTAGGGAAGATGAGACTTCCCTATTCGATTGCACACACCGATGCAGAGGAAATATGCCACACGTTCACCAAAAAATTATCAGAAGCAAAATTTTCCGAAAATTGTTGAAATAAAAGTTGACAAACTGCTAGAACACTGTTAATATAAAAACATAAACTTTTGAAACAACAGAAAAATGAAAAACAACACTTTCAAATCAAAAGTAGTAGTTGAAGAAGTTGTAAAAAATGGTACAATGAAAGGAGGAACACAGTATGAAGCTGAGAAACGAAAAGACATAGATTTATGGGAGGTAGTAATATGGATGCAATGGAGCAGCGCAGGAACATGATTGTAGAGCTGGTGAATCAGAACGGGAATATTAGTTTTGCTCAGCTAAAGAAGAAGATTCCCCAGATATCTGAGATGACACTGCGCACAGATTTAAAGGCTCTTGATGAGGCGAAACGAGTTGTGCGGGTGCACGGTGGTGCAAAGTCCGTGGATGTTGTCATCGGAACAGATGATATGTTGAGTAGACGACAAGTGCGAAACATCGAGGCAAAGCAGTTCATTACGCAGAAGGCGTTGGAGTTTTTGCGGAAGGATACAACGATTTTTCTGGATTCTGGCAGTACAACAACAATGCTTGCTGCCAACATTCCCGACCAGTCCAGCTTGATTTACACCAATTCCCTGACATGCGCGATGGAGCTTGGAAGGCTGACAAAGCCAAGTGTACATGTGCTCGGCGGCAAGATGAACCAGTACAGCATGAGCGTGTGTGGGATACATACGATTCAGGAGGTACAGCGGATTAATTTTGACCAGGCGTTTATGGGCGTTACCAGTTATTGTGATCAGACAGGATTTAACTGTGGCGTGGATGAGGAGGCTGTGTTGAAAAAGACTGTTATGCGTAAGGCAGAACAGGTGATTGTGCTGATGGATTCTTCTAAGATAGGGGTAAAGAATACGTATTCTTTCTGTGAATTGAGTGATGTGGACATTATTATTTCAGATGACAATCTTCCAGAGGAATTTCTCGAGGATTGCAAAAGACGTGGAGTGCAAGTTGTCTAAGCCAAATCAGGAGACGAACCCAGTACAGTTAAATGAGGTTTGATATGAAAAATGGTGTTCAACGTTTTGGCAAATTTCTCTCGGCAATGATTATGCCGAACATTGGTGCGTTAATTGCGTTTGGATTCCTCGCAGCGTTTTTTAATGGAAGCGGGTGGATTCCTCACGAGGGATTTGCAACAATATTTTCAGCAATTTTAGTTTATTTGATTCCGATTCTGATCGCCTCGACGGGCGGGAAGTTAATCGGAGAGGAGCGGGGCAGTATTGTCGGCGCGATTGCGGTTGTCGGTGCAATTATGAGCGATCCAAATACGACAATGCTGATGGCGGCAATGATGATAGGACCATTGTCAGGCTTCTGTATCAAAAAGTTTGACAAAGCTATGGAAGGACATATGCCAGCCGGCTTTGAGATGTTAATCAATAATTTCTCCGTTGGTATTATTGGCATGATTCTTTCCATGGTGAGCTATCTTGTTATTGGCCCACTGATGAATCTGATTTTGGCAGTGTTGACAGCGGGGGTCAATGTCCTGATGGAGCATAGTATGCTGCCGTTAATTGCGGTGTTTATTGAACCGGCAAAGGTACTGTTTCTAAACAATGCGATCAATCATGGTATCTTTACGCCGATTGCCACAACGCAGGCAGCAGAGACAGGCAAGTCCATCATGTATATGTTGGAGACAAACCCAGGACCTGGACTTGGTGTACTGTTGGCGTACATGTTCTTCTGTGAGGACAAAAAGACAAAGCAGTCAGCGCCAGGAGCAGTTATCATTCACTTGCTGGGTGGTATTCACGAGATTTATTTTCCTTATCTTTTTTGCGGGACCTACAGACATACAGTTTTCAGCAAATATGAATCTCTATAATTGTCACTATGCACGAACGAAAATTATGGGATCGACAGGCGGAAACACGGACGATATGAAAGAGGCTATTGCAAAGTCAGCAGCGGGAGAAATCAATTCGGCAGTGATGGTGACACATGTCGGAGGCATTGACTCTATTGTCGATACCACAAATAATCTGCCCAATATACCAGGCGGCAAGAAACTTGCCTATATTCAGTTTAATATGCCAATGACAGCAATTGAGGATTTTGGCAAATTGGGAGAAAAGGACCCATTTTTCAAGGAACTGGATGCGTGCTGTAAGCGCAACAAAGGGCTGTGGTCAAAAGAGGCAGAGGATATGCTGTTTGAACATTTTGGAGGGACACAGGCATGATATATACTGTAACATTTAACCCATCTCTGGATTATATTGTATCTATGGATAGTTTCGAGATGGGCAGAACCAACCGCACTATCGGGGAGCAGATGTTCCCCGGTGGCAAGGGAATTAATGTATCTATTGTTCTGAATAACTTAGGGATAAAAAATACGGCTCTTGGTTTTACAGCGGGGTTTACAGGGGACCAGATAGAGCGCGAAGTGCGTAAAATGGGGCTGCTCACAGATTTTATTCATTTGGATAAGGGGCTTTCCCGCATCAATGTCAAGTTGAAGGATTATGACGGAACGGAGATAAACGGCATGGGACCGGATATTGGACAGATTGATGTGAATGATCTGTATGCGAAGCTAGATCGGCTTGTAGCGGATGATATTTTGGTATTGGCGGGCAGTATTCCAAATAGCTTGCCAGATTCCATTTATAGTGACATTCTTGCGCGGCTTCAGAAAAAAGGTGTTTTGTTTGTGGTGGACGCGACAAAGGATCTGCTTTTAAATGTCTTACAATATCAACCATTTTTAATAAAACCGAACAATCATGAGCTGGGAGAAATCTTTCAGGTGACATTGAACACAAGGGAGGAAGTTGTTCCCTATGCGAAGAAGCTTCAGGAAAAAGGTGCGCGCAATGTGCTGGTGTCTATGGCGGGACAAGGAGCAGTTCTTGTAGATGCACTGGGCGCAGTACATATGCTTGCAGCACCGGAGGGAAAGCTTGTCAATGCAGTGGGCGCAGGGGATTCTATGGTTGCAGGATTTCTGGCGGGCTGGACGGAGAAAAAAGACTATGCGTATGCATTTCGGATGGGAATTTCTGCTGGCAGTGCAAGCGCTTTCTCCGAGCTGCTGGCGACAAGGCAGGAAATAGAGCATGTGTTAGCAAAACTTAAAGATTAATGGAACTAAGAACCTTGGAACAAAGGATTTAGAATAAGGGACTTACAATTAAGAAATTAAATATTTAGACATTAAAAAAATTAGATTAAGAAAGGAATTCACTATGAAAGAATTTACATATGTCATTACAGATAAAGAGGGTATTCATGCACGTCCAGCGGGCGAGTTGGTAAAGTTGGCAAAGAGCTATGCATCGTCAGTAGCCGTCATAAAAGAGGGAAAGAAAGCAGATGCAAAGAAAGTTTTTGGGCTTATGGGGCTTGGTGTCAAACAAGGTATGGAAATTACAGTACAGGTGGAAGGCGAGGATGAGGATATAGCGGCAGCAGCGTTGGAGACATTTTTAAAGGATAATCTATAGGAGAACTATATGGCAGAGGAATTATTGGGAAAAAAGTATTCGGGCAAAACAGTATACAATGGTATCACAATGGGCAAAGTGCTAGTTCTGCGCAAAGATCAAGAACGGATTAGAAGGACAAGAGTCGAAAATCCAGAACAGGAGATTGAACGGGTTGAGGGCGCTGTCAATGTATCAAAACAGCAGCTTGCCATGCTCTATGACAAGGCTGTAAAAGAAGTTGGCGAGTCCAGCGCTGCCATATTTGAAGTGCATCAAATGATGCTTGAAGATGAAGATTATCTGGATGCCATTTATCATGTAATACGGACGGAAATGGTGAATGCAGAGTATGCGGTGGCAGTCACAGGGGATAATTTCGCCGGAATGTTCGCTGGAATGGATGATGACTATATGCAGGCGCGCGCGGCGGATGTCAAGGATATTTCTGCGCGGCTGGTGCGAAATCTGTCAGGGCAAGGCAATGTGGATTTTTCCACAATGGAACCATCTATTATAGTGGCGGAGGATCTAAGTCCGAGCGAGACAGTACAGATGGACAAAAAGAAAATATTGGCGTTTGTGACAGTGCATGGTTCTACCAATTCTCACACAGCGATTCTTGCCCGCATGATGAGCATTCCGGCATTGATTGGAGTGCCAATGGATTTGAATGAGATTCAGACAGGGATGACTGCTGTTGTTGATGGGGCAGCAGGTGAGGTCATCTTTGCGCCAACGGAGGTTCAGTGCAGCGAGGCGGCGCAAAAAATTGCAGACGAACAGGAAAAATTGCGTCTACTGCAAGAACTGAAGGGTAAGAAAAATGAGACGAGCGATGGCAGGACAATCAATATCTATGCAAATATTGGCAGTGTCAGTGATGTTGGATATGTGCTGGAGAATGATGCTGGCGGAATTGGACTTTTCCGCAGTGAATTTTTGTATCTGGGGCGCGATAATTTTCCGTCAGAAGAGGAGCAGTTTCAGGCATATAAACAGGTTGTACAGACAATGGGAAAGAAGAAGGTCATTATCAGAACGCTTGACATCGGCGCGGATAAGCAGGCAGATTATTTCGAGCTTGGCAAGGAGGACAATCCAGCGCTTGGGTACAGAGCTATCCGTATTTGCTTGAAACAGCCTGAGATTTTCAAGACGCAGTTGCGTGCGCTTTTGCGTGCGGCGGCATACGGTAATCTTTCTATTATGTATCCGATGATTATTTCTGTCGAGGAGGTAAAACAGATTTATGCTATTGTGGATGAAGTGGAAGAAGAGCTAAAACAAGCGCAGATTCCATATCGTATACCAGAGCAAGGTATTATGATTGAGACTCCGGCGGCAGTGATGGTCAGTGATGAACTTGCTGCGCTGGTGGATTTCTTTAGTATCGGTACAAATGACTTGACGCAGTATACACTTGCAATTGACCGACAGAATCAGCGATTGGAGGATTTTTACAATCCGCACCACAAAGCGATTCTGCGTATGATACAAATGGTGGTGGACAATGCGCACAAATGTGGAAAATGGGCAGGAATCTGCGGTGAACTTGGCGCGGATACACAGCTTACGGAAATGTTTGTAAATATGGGAGTGGATGAATTGTCCGTTGCGCCGCCCATGGTATTAAAAGTGCGGGAAAAGGTACGGGCAATGTAACGACTATGGTATAAAATAACAAAAAACGGGCTTTCTTGGAAAAATGAACTATACAAAATGTGCAAATTAGAGATTTTTTCAAGAAAGTCTTGATTTTTTGTCTGAGATATATTATTGTATAAAAAGCAAAAGGAATCAGACACTAAGATTTAAATTTAAATTATGATATCGCGAACGAAGGTGTTCCAAAAAAGAAATATCTCTTTTTTTGGAACTTTTTTACTTATAGAGGCGGGCGTTATTTCACACGAAATATGCGTTATAGAGCATAACTGGCGGGAAGGATATCATGAAGCATAGAAAGCGAGGAAATCAATATGAGCGAAGCATTAAATGTGGAAAAAATCTTTGGTGAGAAAGTCTTTACCGTTGAGAAGATGAAAGAGAGACTTACCAGAAAAGTTTTTCTGGAAGTAAAGCGAGTTATGGACTATGGCGGAGAGCTTTCCATGACAACAGCAGAGGTTGTGGCAAAGGCAATGAAGGATTGGGCTGTGGAGAATGGTGCGACACATTATACACACTGGTTTCAGCCCCTGACAGGTATTACAGCAGAAAAACATGATTCGTTTGTATCACACCCTGATACAGAGGGCAGGATGCTGATGGAGTTTTCTGGAAAAGAGTTAATTAAGGGCGAGCCGGATGCTTCCTCGTTTCCGTCAGGCGGACTTCGCGCAACGTTTGAGGCGAGAGGATACACAGCGTGGGATATTACTTCCCCGGCATTTTTGAAGGAATCTGGCTGTGGTGTGATTCTCTGTATCCCGACAGCGTTCTGTTCTTATACGGGGGAAGCACTTGATAAGAAAACACCGCTTTTGCGTTCTATGGAGGCGTTGAGTGAGCAGGCGCTTCGCATTGTAAAATTGTTTGGCAACAAGGAAGCGACAAAAGTTACAGCATCAGTGGGACCAGAGCAGGAGTATTTTTTAGTTGACAAGGACCTTTATTTACAGAGAAAGGATTTAATGTTCGCAGGGCGCACACTGTTTGGGGCACCGGCTCCAAAAGGGCAGGAAATGGAGGATCATTATTTTGGTGTTATCAAGGAGCGTGTCGGGGCATATATGAAGGACTTGAATGAGGAGCTCTGGAAGCTTGGTGTCACAGCAAAAACGCAGCACAATGAGGTTGCGCCTGCGCAGCATGAGTTAGCGCCAATCTATGAGACAGCAAATATTGCAGTTGACCACAATCAGCTTGTGATGGAGGCGATGAAACGCGTCGCTTACAAGCATAATTTGAGATGTTTACTTCATGAGAAGCCTTATGCGGGCGTGAATGGTTCTGGTAAGCACAACAATTGGTCTATCACGACAGACAACGGAGAGAATCTGCTAGATCCGGGCGATACACCTAATAAAAATATTCAGTTTCTATTAGTGCTTGCCTGTATTTTGCGGGCAGTGGATCGCCACGGTGATTTGCTGCGCCAGTCGGCGTCCGATGTGGGAAATGATCACAGACTTGGAGCGAATGAGGCGCCGCCAGCAATTATCTCTGTTTTTCTTGGAGACCAGCTTGAGGACGTTGTGCGTCAGCTTGTGGAGACAGGAGATGCAGCGAAGGTAAAACAGGGTGGAAAGCTAGAGACAGGTGTGTCTACGCTTCCTGATTTTGAGAAAGATGCGACGGATAGAAACAGAACATCACCGTTTGCGTTTACAGGTAATAAATTTGAGTTTCGTATGGTTGGTTCAGCGGACTCTATTGCCAGCCCGAATACAACTTTGAATGCAATTGTCGCAGAAGCATTTTGTGAGGCGGCTGACAGATTGGAGAAAGCCGAAGATTTTGACTTAGAAGTACATGATATTATCAAAGAATATATGACCAAGCATCAGAGAATTATTTTCAATGGCGATGGATATTCCGATGAGTGGGTTGCGGAGGCAGAACGGCGTGGACTTCCTAATATTAAGTCTATGATTGAGGCAGCTTCTACGATCACGACAGACAAGGCAGTTGCATTGTTTGAAAAATTTGGTATTTTTACAAAAGTAGAGCTGGAATCACGCGAGGAGATTATCTATGAGACATACGCCAAGACAATTAATATTGAGGCTCTCACAATGATTGATATGGCAGGTAAAGATATTATTCCGGCGGTTGCTTCCTATGCGGGAGATCTTGCAAATACAGTGATTGCGGTTAAGGAGGCTGGTGCTTTGGCACAGGCGCAGACAGAGATGCTTACAGAAGTGGATAGTCTTCTGGCAGAGGCGAAGAAGGCGCTTAATATATTGAAAGATGTGGAGGCGAAAGCATCTGCAATCCCTGACGCAAAGGAACAGGCATTCTACTACAAGGATATTGTTAAGAAGGCAATGCAGGCGCTCCGTGCACCGATAGATCAGCTTGAAATGATTGTGGACAGCACAATTTGGCCGATACCTACATATGGAGAACTCATGTTTGAAGTATAAGATTTGTACAGAAATTGAGCAGGGAAGATAATTCTTCCCTGCTTGGTTGTGTGGAAGGGGGATTCCAGCACATTTAAGAAGTTTGAAATACATCAACGCTTGCAATCATATCTTTTGACAGAGAATTGAGAAATTTTGTCTTTTCGGATATATCCCCCAATTCCTGATAGATATTTTCAATCGATGCCATCATCTCCTCAATACTTGCAGAATTTTCTTCGGAGTGTGAGGCAGAATCCTGTACGACAGTTACAGTTTCAAAGCGAATATCTTCTAGCTTTTTAGAATTTTCCATAATATTGTCCATGCCAGATGCTGACTGATCAATATGGTTGCAGACACTGCGGAAGATTTCGCTCGCTTTCTGAATATTTTGTTCCTGTTTTTCTATAATAATTTGAACTTCCTTCACACGGTCAAGAGAGTGTGTGGAATTGGTATTGAGATTTGTAATCATTTTCTGGATTTCGCCTGCAGCGTGATTGGACTGTTCGGAAAGCTGCTGTATTTCTGAGGCGACAACAGAAAATCCCCTGCCATGTTCGCCTGCGCGTGCCGCCTCAATACTTGCGTTTAGGGAGAGCAAGTTTGTCTGGGAGGCAATTGCGGTAATAAGTTCTGTTGTCGAGCCGATTTTGGCGACAGATTCATTTGTTAGGCTGGTCTGCTGTGAGAGGAAGGAAATGGATTCCTTTACGCTGCTCATCACATCATTTAGCTGCGCAACTTGTTCTAGCGCGCCAATAGCGTCTGTTTTCATTGTTCCAGATAGTTTATGTAACTCTGTAATTTGTGTGGTGTTGTCTATAATCATCTCTCCCATAGCGGTTACATTGCTGTTTGCCTGATTTGCATCTTCTGTCTGTGTTGTGCAGCTAACTCCCATTTCTTGCGCGGCGTTGTTTACTTCGCGCATGACTTGATATACATTGTCGGAGATGTGTTCAATCTGGTTTGTCTCCATGCCAAGCGCCTCACTTTTAGCGCGAATGTTTAGGACGATGGTGCGCAGCGCATCCGTTAAATTTACAATATTTTTCGCCAAGTCGCCGATTTCATCTTTGCGCTTTAAAAGGTTTGGATGGACTTCAATCTGCAGTATACCATTTGAAATGTTATCGAGAAGCTCCATATTCTTTTTTAGAGCGGATATAATATGGTTGACCAAAAAGTAGGCAATAACAGTTACCAGAAGGAGCATACACAAGATAATGAGCAGAAATTGAATCCGAATCTTGTTGATAATTACAGAGACAGTTTGCTGTGGTGTGCCAAGGAAGATCATGCCGACAACTTCCTTGGAGCCTTCCTGATAAATTGGTGTGTAGGACACAATATATTTTTGTCCCAGAATTTCAATGTTCCGGTCCTGATAGGTTTCGCCGTTTTTAAGTACGCGTTCTATCACGTCTGTTGAAGCGCGGGTATTGATTTGGCGGTCGCCGCGCTCATTGACAATGGACGTGAGGATTCTGGTATCTCCCCAGAAGATAGTGACGTCTATTCCGGTGTTTTGTTTAATATGGTCCACAATGTTTACAGCCTGCGAAATGTTGAGTGTGTCACCTTTCCAGAGCATTCCATTTTCGTCCATACGGTATGCGCCGCTGTTCCCTTCCTCAAAGATGTCACGCACAGCAAGTGTCGTTGCCTGCATTCCAATGTAAGCTTCGTCATAGATACCGTTTGCAATTCGGTCCGCCGCGACAAGGAACATGGTGATGCCTAGCACAAGAACTGGAACAAGTGACAGCGCAAAAATTTTTCCTTTTAATTTCATGATGTAATATCCTCCAAGCATTGAAACTGCCTTGGTGTAAGACAATTTCTTCTAATAGTTGCGTGATAGCTCTGTTTTTATTATACGATTATCCTTTAAAATACAACAAGTGTCGATTCTTCGCAAAAAGGGTTCTTTTTTCGCATCTTAAAATTTATCGCTTAATGCAGGTCATCCGCTTGGATGACAGCTTACCAATTCAAAAAAGCAGCTTACTGCTAAATCATTGCAGAGAGCTGCTTTTTTTCGTATGATGTACACGGACGCGGGAGGAAAGAAGTTGCGTACATGACAGGAGTTTGACACAATGAGTTGGAGAGAAGGAGAGGGTTAAATGGAACCAGTTATTCAAGTAAAAGATTTAAAGAAATATTTTGGTGATGTGAAGGCGGTGGACGGTATCAGTTTTCAGGTAGAGCAAGGCGAGTTGTTTGGATTCTTGGGGATTAATGGTGCGGGCAAATCCACAACTATCAACATGCTCTGCACGCTGTATCCGCCAACGGCGGGGGAGGTTAAAATCTGTGGTTTTTTGGTGGGGAGAGACGACGAGGAGATCCGAAAGCGAATTGGGGTAGTCTATCAAAATAATTGCTTGGATGATAAACTCACAGTCAAGGAGAATTTGCTGCTTCGGGGGAGTTTGTATGAGAAGGACAGGCGAAAGTTGACAGCGAATATTGAAAGAATTTGTAGTGTCTTGGATTTGGAGGAGGTATATAACAGAAGATTTTCCAATCTGTCCGGCGGGCAGAAGAGGCGGTGCGAGATTGCGCGGGCGCTAATTAATGCGCCGCAAATTATGTTTTTAGATGAACCGACAACAGGGCTTGATCCTGCTACAAGAAAAAAGGTCTGGGAATCGTTGGAGAAGCTGCGGCGGGAGGAGAACATGACAATTTTCTTGACAACACATTATATGGAGGAGGCAGCGCGGGCGTCGCATATTGCTATTATGGATGCTGGACACTTAAAGGAGTACGGGACACCTTTTTCATTGAAGGAAAAGTATGCGAAAGATAAGCTTAGACTATATTCAAGTTCGCCAGAGTTGGAAGAACACCTTGATAGATTACAGACAATATACAAAAAGAAGCAGGATTATTTTGTGATACCTGTTTTGGAGAGTATGTCAGCCCTGCCAATACTAGAAAGTGTGCGGGGGATGATAGATGGTTTTGAGATGGTTCAGGGATCAATGGATGATGTCTTTTTGAATGTAACAGGGAAAACATTGGAGGGGTAAAAATGAGAACAGTATTTTGTTTGTTAAAGAGAAATATAAAAATGTATTTGAGGGATAGGGTGTCGGTGTTCTTCTCCATTTTATCAATGCTGATTGTGCTGGCGCTAATGGTTATTTTTCTGGGAAATATGAACAGTGATAATGTGGTGGAGGCACTTGCACAGTTTGGTGGTGTGCGCGACACAGCCGCGGATGAGAAAAATGCGGCATATTTGATACAAATGTGGACACTTGCCGGGATTTTGGAAGTGAATGCGGTCACTATCACACTGACAGTTATCGGAATTATGGTGCAAGATGAGGCGAAAGGCAGATTAGCGAGCTTTTATATGGCGCCTGTCAAGCGGATTCAGATTGCGCTAGGGTATATCCTTGCGTCATGGATTGTCGGAACAGTGATGTGTGCGTTGACATTGGCAGTTGGGGAAGTCTACATGGCAGTGTGTGGGTATCCATTTCTTCCTGTTACAGATTGGATACAGCTATTGGGAATGATCGCAGTCAATACATTGGTCTATGCGTCACTTTCGTATTTGTTAGCGTTGTTTATCCATAGTGAGAGTGCATGGAGCAGTATTTTTACAATTATAGGGACGCTTGTCGGTTTTGTAGGCGCAATATATTTGCCAATGTCTATGCTGCCAGAAGGTGTTGGAAAGGTCTTGAAATGTCTGCCAGTATTGCATGGCGCAGCAATGATGCGGACAGTCTGCACAGAGGATGCCATTGCAAAGACATTTGATGGTCTTCCAGCGATAGCAGGCGAGACATTTCGGGAACAGATGGGGGTGTCTGTCTTGATAGAAAAAAATGGTGTTTCCACAGAAGTATCAATGCAATCGCAGCTTTTTTTTCTGATGATATGTGCTATAATAGCAATAGTGGTGTCGGCGTTAATAAGTAGACGCCGCAGGTTGCAAGACCGCTAAGAATGGACAGATAATAGGGGATAAAGATGAAAATTACGATTATAGAGCCAAAAGATGAAGAAGAGGATGAGATTATCATTCGCTGTCGTCATCTGGACAGACGACTAATGAAGTTGATTTATTCCATAAAGGCAGGGGAGGATAAAATAACAGCCTTGCACAATGGGAATTATTTTCAGGTGTCTCCAGAGGAAATTTATTATTTTGAGGCGGTGGACAATAAGGTTTTCTTGTATTTGGAAAAAGAAGTTTATGAGACGCGGCGCAAGCTCTATGAGTTGGAGGAACTTTTTCAAGGCACAGATTTTTTCCGTGCGTCAAAGTCTTGTATTGTCAATCTTGCGAAGGTGAAAAGTTTAAGTCCGGCTTTTCATGGGCGTTTTGAGGCACTGATGAAAAATGGCGAGCGGGTGATTATCTCAAGGCAATATGTGCCAATATTAAAAGAAAAGCTTGGGCTGTGAGGAGGTGTATTGTGTTGAGAAGACTAAGGGATATGCTGTTTGTCTATATGTGTGTGACTACATGTGTGCTATTTGTGACAGCATTATACATTACCATATTTTGGCCGCAAGTGACGCTTGGCGTGGAGATTTTATGGCAGATATTGTCTGTGTCCTTTCTTTGCAGTGTCGCAAATTCCATTTATCCGCAGCGTGAGGTCAGCAAGAAAACGCTGCTGTTTCTCTATATTTTACGCTATGTGATAACAAATGGGATTGTGTTGGGGTGTGGTATCTGGTTTGGATGGTTTTACGCAAATGATCTGCCAATGGTGTGGGCAATGCTCTTTTCTATCGCGGTGATTTTTGTGCTTGTCTCTGTGGCTGCATGGAGAAGGGGAAAGCAGCAGGCGGCGCTAATGAATGAACGGCTACAGGTGTATCAACAGAGGGAGGAAAAAGTATGACCCTTTACTGTGAATAGGATATTGGTACAACTCATATTGTTTCATTTAATTCTGCTGCAACGCTTCCCAAAAGCTCCCAAGCGGCGTCGCGTTCCCGTTTTTGTTCGGTATTTAGTTGTTCATATGAACACAGCATAGGATGCTGCCTATTAAAATCGTTTCGTGCGGGGCCGTAAGTCCAGTTGTAATAAGTGTAAAAACGTAGCCAGCGGGTGTGGTCCAGTCTGCGATATGTATCAAGTACAGTTGCAGATTTTTTGGTCTCACAGTATTTTTGATATGCTTTCTGCGTAATTTCGGGTGTCAGTTCCGTGATGCTCTCATCTTGCATAAGAACACGTATTTTCATAAGAATGTGGTCGGCGGCGGTTATCTTGGATTCCCGGTGAAAGGAGTCGAGTTCTTCCCATGTCTTGGTGGGATACGAGACAGATTTGCAAAATATCTCGTTGATAATAACAGCAGCTCTGTTTAATGAAGTCCGCATAATCTGGTTTGGCGTGTAGATTTCTTCATTTGTTCCAAAATAGGTCACGCCAGGCGTTTTTCGATTGCTGTGCAGGTGGATAGCTCCGCGGATTTGATAGTAACTGTTCAGCCGCCAGTAAATATTCCACCCTTCTGGCTCATCATCAGGACAGATAATAATGCGATCAGCCTGCGCTAGAATCGTATGGTTTAATTCCCACAGTTCCTTGTGAAAAATAAGGGAATCTGTCGTCTCAGACGTTTCGTTCAGGGAAAACGTTTCGTGCAGATGATTGTGCGTGGCAAGAAACCCTTCCGCATCACCAAATATGTGATATGCTATATGCTGGTCTACAGAGAGAATGTTGGTCAAAATCGCGCGCTTGAGTATGCAGCGTCCATAGTTTTCAAAACCAATAATAACAATTGTCTTTTCGGTGCTGCACAGTGGTTTGGAGTGCCAATATTGTCTGGCACAGCAGTCGTAGCTGTGGAAAAAATTAATATTTCCCGAGAGATGATCCTGCCCGTTAGTGGTGCGGGCGTACACTTCCACTGGTAATGTGTGTAAGTCCACCGCGTGTGCGTTGATTCCAATGTCATTTTCCTTCATTAGAAAAATTTTGCATTTAGGGCCAATATTTTTCTTGTGCGCTACAATTCTGGCGGGTGAAGCATTGATAAACAGGCATGGAAAGTCTGGGGATTCGGTCTGCTCATCTGTTTTTTCTCCAAAAATAATAACGGTGTCAGGCTCTTCGCGATGGATGTTTGCAGCGAGTGTGATGGATTCCACACTGCAGTCTGCAAAGTAGTACCAGTTTTTCTTTCGCTGAAAACTGAGAAGAAAGAGCGGCAGTCCTTCGCTGGTGACAAAGGAAACGGCAGCGCCAAACAGCGTCATCATAATACCCGCGGACATTAACAGGAAAATGACACCTACTGCTTTTCCTAAAGGCGTCACTGGTGTCAAGTCGCCGTAACCGACTGTAGTCAGCGTAACTAGCGAGTACCAAAATGCATCTTTGAAAGACCGAATTGTTGCCGTGCTGTCACCATGCTCCGACAGACATAGAATGGCAAGCAAACCGATATAGATTGTGAGCAGGAAAATCGTCATGCACAGATAGATTTTATGCTTTCTCTTCATAGGCTTGGCTCCTGTTAAGTGCAGGCCCACTGAGCAAGAACTCGAGAAAAGTCGCACTTTTCTAAATCTTGTGGGCGGATAAGGAAATTCAATGTCCCACCGTTTAGGTTAATATCCATATTATCAATATCTCCAGCTGGGAAAGTAAAATTATCGTCATCTAACTGAAATAGCAAAATATCCCACTCCTCAAGTGGTTTGCCACACTCTTCGCTGTACAGTCGTGGATCATCTTGGTAATAACGGGGATAGCCGCCTACTTTACAGCCGCCAATTGTAATTTGGTGGTAAATTTTATTTAAGGCATCTTGTTCCTCGGGCGTTTTATTACGCAGAGCATAGGGCATATATTTTTCTGGAGATGTATCTGGCAGGCGTTTGGTTAGGGCAGCAGCAAAAAGAGTGTCAAAGAGATAGTTTTCATGATTGACCACTTCCTGCTCTATAGGAAGGAACGTCATTTTTAGCGGTCTGTCTGGAGTACGCCACAAATCAGAAGCATCTTCCCATTGTTCAGGCATTTTTGCACGGCATTCCTCCTCTGTGACAGTCTCGTCCACAGAAGGATAGTAGAATGTTCTCCAAGGTCCTTGCACGGTCCCGTCTTGATCGCTGTAAAGACCAAATCCACCGTCATAATCAAAATCTGACAGAAAAAATTGTAAGATACCTTTGCTTGGAAATCCTTCCATAGGTGGCATCTGGGCAAAATTAATCTGGGCGCACAGCCAGAGCAATTGACTATCATTTCCGATTGGATACGCCTCGTTGTGGGGCAGATAAGGGATACCGCCTAAATGACTGTCTGTGATGCAAAAAGTCTCCTGACTTAAATGCAAACGACAGACAGGCCGTCTGCTTGTCTCCTGAATTTCATTTACTATTTCTTGACAGCATTTAATTTTTTCCAGATTTGTCTGTTCTGTTGCGTTTTGCATAACAATTTCTCCTATTCTTTGCACTTAATTTTGCAGCAGATTTTCCGATATACGTGTATAAATTTTCAATGAATTAGTATAAAAAAGTTCTAACTGTGCGATTAGAAAATTTTAACAATATATATTTTATTATAGCACACAAAAAATTAGGAGACAATGAAATAAATTGTAGAATTATTTTTACAAAAAGGCTTGACTCTCACGTTATGTCATAGTTTATCATTAGGACAGTCACTTTATAAACAGAAAAATTTGTTACAATTCAGTCTCAGGACTTTGCATTTACTGCCAAGTCCGTGAAATAACGTAGTGGTTGAGATGCATCAAGCCACCACGAAGTGGTTTTGCATGGCTTGACACTTGTAACAGGAAGCCGGGGGCTGAACTGTTACAAAAATTTAGAAAGGTGATTGAAAAAATGTTGACAGTTAATGAAGTGAGTAAACGAACAGGGGTAAGTGTTCGCTCGTTACATCACTATGATGCAATCGGTTTACTAAAGCCTGCAAAAGTGACTGAGGCAGGCTATCGCTTGTATGGGGATAACGAGCTAATGCGGCTGCAAAATATTCTGTTGTTTCGAGAGTTACAGTTCCCATTAAAAGAGATAAAAAAGATTCTTGACAGTTCTGATTTTGATCAAAGGGAGGCGCTTGCGCAGCAGATTCAACTCTTGGAGCTGCAATTGAAACATACACAAAGACTGATTTCGTTTGCGCATGAAATTCAAAAAAAAGGAGTGGAATCAATGAGAGAGACAGATTTTAAGGCATTTGATAAGAGTGCAATTGCGGAGTATGAAAAGGAGGTTCGTGAGCGCTGGGGTGCAACCACAACCTGTGCAGAGTATGAGCAGAAAGCAAAAAACAGGACGGACGAGGAGCAAGAGGAAATTGGTAGCCAACTAATGGCGCAGCTTGCCGAGATTGGAAAGCTAAAATCCTGTGCGCCTGCGGATCAGGCAGTACAGGAAAAAATTGCTGCAATTCAGCAGTTTATCACAGATAATTACTATCACTGTACGAATGAGATACTGCGTGGACTGGGGCAGATGTATGTGACAGATAAGCGCATGAGGCGCAATATTGACAAGGCAGGCGGCGAAGGAACGGCGGCATTTGCCAGCAAGGCGATAGAAGTGTACTGTGGAAAGGTGTAGGGAAAGAAGAAGTTGTTAAGAGATTGTGTAGGACATGGAAAGTGTTATGCACAATGAAGAATGTATAGCAGGACAGACAGTAAAACAGCAAATTTGTTTTATAAAAACAGTTTGCTGTTTTTATTTGCAATGGAAAAGAATGACAATCTTTTTTATAATGGATTGTCTTTTTTTTGTGCAGAAAAAGAATTTATATCATAAACGAAACAGAATGGAGGAATTGACACTATGGATGTATATGGATATGTGCGTGTGTCCAGTATGGATCAGAACGAGAACAGGCAGATGATCGCCCTGCGGGATGCGGAGGTGCCTGAAAAGAACATTTTTATGGATAAGCAGTCTGGCAAGGATTTTGAGCGTCCCGGCTACAAAAGATTGACGGAGAGTCTGAAAGAAGGAGATCTTCTATACATATTAAGTATCGACCGCCTGGGGCGTAATTATGAGGAAATCCAGAAACAGTGGCGTATTCTTACAAAAGAAACAGGCATCGACATCTGCGTGCTGGATATGCCACTGTTGGATACCAGAAATGGCAAAGATTTAATGGGAACCTTTATTGCGGATCTGGTGCTGCAGATTTTATCTTTTGTGGCACAGAGCGAGCGTGAAAACATAAGGAGACGGCAGAGCGAAGGAATTGCGGTCGCAAAAGCAAAGGGAGTGCGTTTTGGAAGACCCGAAAAGAAGGTTCCGAATGATTTTGGCGGAATTGTTAAAAATTGGGAGCAAAAAAAGCAGTCTTTGGAAGAAACGCTGAAACAGTGCAACATGAGCAAGACTACTTTTTACCGTAGACTTCGGGAATATAGGTTGGTTCAGAAACATAATAAAAGCAATTCTGAAAAGTGTACTTTTTGACAATCTCCCCATTAAGCTAAAACATAAGTCATTGAAAACTCTATTTACGAAAAAATAACAAAATTTTCCGCCTTATTGATGGAAAAACTCGGAAATCTGCAAAAAGTACTTGCAGGCTGCAGTTTTTTTATGTATAATATTTTTGTTATTGGCAGTTTCAAAAAGTACACTTTTTGACAATACCTGATTCAGGAGGCGGAGTCTGTGTCTGCGGAAAATATAAAAACAGAGACTGTACCGCAGTATAGTGGTGATGACGGGCTGTCGCAGGGCGGCAGGAAGATATGCAAAGCCATACATCAGTACAGTAAAGGAAAGATTAGCAGTGAAAACATGGATGTGCTCATGGATATAGGACACGGGTGCATGGTGGTCAGAAATTATATTTATCAAAGATATGGAGGTATTAAGAGCCTTGTAAAAGTGTATTCCAGTTATGAGATCGATTCTGAAGTCAGGACAACTGGATTCAGGGAAAAAATAGGTCTTCCCAGTGTGTATTTTTCCCCATCTGTGAGCAGAGCCTTAGCTGATATCAAGATTATGTGGGCACAAGTCAGAAACGGAATAAACGATTCTGTCAGCAGAAATGAAAGGTTTTCACCGGAGGACAGGCATTATATCCGCTTTGTGCTTAAAACGGATGTCTGCTATTGGAACATATTAAATAGGAAATCAGTGCCGCTGCCTGAAAAAATACAGTCTGGATATAAAAAAGTCATTGCAGATCTTGGCAGTGGAAGTGGGCAGCGTATTAAAAACCTTAACAGATATATATGCAGACAGACGAGGAAGAGACTGCACAGGCAGCACACGGACAACGGATTGCGTTTTACCATAAAAAAGCAGGGATATAAATACGGTGAATTAGATGGAGAACACGGTATATTTCTTGCGACAAAGGTAAACCGTCAGAGAATGTTTATACCGCTGACTGACGCAAATGTTTATGACAGGATGCTCGACATCAGTTTGAATCCGCAGAAAAAGAGCATTGAAATTATTATACCGATTTTTGTGAATATCAGACAGCATGAAGATTATACAGGTGAAATCGGCATCTCGCTTGGATTGTGGAACATGATTACGACAAGCACGGGAAATGTATACGGCAGCAAATTTGGAAAAATGCAGCAGGAAATTTCCCAGTTTATACTAGAAGAAAATTATCGGAAGAAAATAGAAAATGCATCAGACACTCAAAAATATCGGGCGTGTAAGGAAAAAATAGACGCAGCGCTTAAAAATTACGTGAATATGGAACTCAATAAGATGATTGAACAGGAAAAACCGGAGGCAGTCTATATGGCAAAGCTTCCGCGCAATCCGGGTATGCTGATGAAAGGAACAGGCGACACCCATCTGCTTAGGATGTGGAAGAAAGGTTTCGTGACGGAAAGGCTGCGGTGGAAATGCCAGAAAAACAACATAAAAATCATAGAAGTAATCGGTAGAGGAATCAGCAGGGAATGCAGTGCATGTGGGCAGATTGGCTATATAGATGGCGAAAAATTTAAGTGCCCCGCCTGTGGATTCGAGGAAAATAAAAAGGTAAACGGTGCGAGAAATGCCCTGAACAGGGGGAAAACCGGAAAACAATTAAATAAAAAATGGTCAAGCGATATGTCCGGAAGATGAATCGGCTGGGAAGCATGGTTTTACCCCAGTTTTGTGAAGTACAGACAATGGGGACTGTGGCGGGCGATATCTTGATATAAAAGATAAAACGGTGTTGGGGATATACAAAAACAGGTACGCCGGTGTCGTGTGAACTCTTATCCATGACTGCATGGAAAATCCACGCAAGCGTTGATTGAGAATGGCATGGCACGAAGCCGTTACAAACGGAGCGGCACCGTCGGAACAGACGGCTGTGATTCCTTATGTATCCATTGAAGGAAAAGGTTCGAGCAACGTGCTTTTTCTGTGTGCTGCAGTGCGCATGGCGGCTGAATGCCGTGCGCGGATACTGTGGCAGATGGTTGTTATTAGAATTTAGAAAGATTGTTTTGCAAGTGGGACACTGCAAATACAGTAAATATTTACAGTTTTAGCCAAAGAAATGGCGGGGATAGGATATGAGAAAGGCGCAGAAGCAGCAGATAGAAGAAACAATCAGGCAGATGGAAGAAGCCCATGATGAACTGAAAATGTATATAGAAAAAAGAATTATCGTACAGGCAAAGGAGCTTCTGGCAGATTGTCAGAACGCGGCAGTTGCCATAGGCACCCTGATTGAGAACACGGAAGGGGAAGGACACCCTGCAGTAATGGTTTTGGAGGAATACTGCGAACAGGTTTATCAGATACATGAATATTTATCGTCAGACTGTAACGTTAATACAAATAAAATATATAAATCTCTGCGGCAGAAGCTTATTAAAGCGTCAAACAGTATAAGAAACGACATAAAAATTCGGACAGAAGCAGTATTTCTGCCATACAAGGCAAGTATGTGGGATTCCCTGGAAAGCGTTTGGAAGGCAGCGGATGCTGACCCAGATTGCGACGCGTATGTAATTCCTATTCCCTATTTTGATAAAAACCCTGACGGGAGTTTTCGTGAAATGCATTATGAAGGCGGTCAGTATCCGAATTATGTGCCGACAACACGCTATGATGCATTTGATTTTGGAAAACATATGCCAGATGTGATTTATATTCACAATGCTTACGATGATTGGAACCTGGTTACGAGCGTACATCCAGATTTCTATTCAAAGAACTTGAAGAAATATACAGACAAGTTAGTCTATATCCCATATTTCGTGCTGAGTGAAATCGATTCTGATAATGAACAGGCAGCGGAAGGAATGAAGCACTTCTGCTTTATGCCAGGGATTATTAATGCAGATAAAGTAATTGTACAGTCAGAGAACATGAAAAAAATTTATGTCCGCGAATATCTAAAAGCAGCAAAGAAATATGGACTTACAGGAAAACATTTGGACAAGACGTATCTGGAAAAGAAATTTCTGGGGACAGGCTCGCCGAAGTTTGAGAAAGTGTTAAATACGAAAAAAGAAGATTTGGAGATACCAGCGGAATGGTTAAAAGTGATTGAGAAGCCAGACGGGAGCTGGAAGAAGATTATTTTCTATAACAACAGTATTGGTGCACTGCTCCAGCACAGTGAGAAGATGCTGCGGAAGATGGAGTCAGTGTTTGAAATTTTTAAGGAGAACAAAGATGAGGTGGCGCTGCTGTGGAGACCACACCCGTTGATACAGGCAACGATTGAGAGTATGAGACCGCAGCTTTGGTTCGCATATGATAAGATTGTCACAAAGTACAGGGAGGAAGGTTGGGCGATTTATGACGACAGCAGTGACATTGACAGGGCGATTGCATTGAGCGATGCATATTATGGGGATGGCAGCAGTGTGGTTCAAATGTATCAACAGATAGGGAAGCCGATTATGATACAGAATGTGGATGAATTAGTTGAAAATGTATCAGAGAATTACTTTGTGACAAGGTGGCTTAAAGATGGAGAGTATGTGTATTTTGTCCCTTTTTTTGTGTCTTTTGGCTTAAATGTTTTTATAAAATACAATTTGCAAAACAGTAAAATAGAGTGGATTCTTCCGATTGAAAAAGAATCAGGTCAGCAAGATGGATTATATGCGGATGTTCTCAAATATAAAAATAAAGTTGTATTGGTTCCTCTACATGCTAAGAATTTTGCAATCATAGATTTGGAAATACAGAAAATAGAATATATTCCCATACCTGTACAAGATGTAAAGGTGGATTATGGCTTCTTTTCAAAAGGGATTATATATAAGAATGAGTTAATTGCTGTGGGATATCTATATCCAAGGATTGTAAGGATCAATTTGGATGATTATAAAATTCGGATTGTAAATGGATGGCATAAAGATTTACATAATATACTTTCTTATGAATCGTGTATTGTGGGGGACAGTATTTATGGTTTAGTTAATTCTGCCAATATATTATTAAAATATGATTTCAGTAAAGATGAAACGGTATTATATCAGTTGGAAAATAAGGGAAAAAGTGCATATTATTGTATCTGTTATGACGGACAAGATTTTTGGGTTACGGGTAACGGGATTCATTTTTTGAAGTGGAATGAAAAGAAACATGATTCATACGAGATTCTACTAACAGAAGATACGGCGGATATACCTGAGGGAACAATGTATCGATATAGTACATCATTAAACGGAAAGCAATATTTTTTCCCCACTAACAAAGAAGCCCCTGTAGTAGTGGTAGATTTACGGGACAATATGAAATCAGATCTGATTTGGGAGAATGAATTGGATAAAAAAGGGTTTCGAGTGAATTCATGTTATAAGTATAAAGATGACTGCTATCTATTTAACTATCAAGAGAAAAAAACTTATAAAATATCAGATGATAGTCATTTTGAAATTTTTAACAGATGGCAAAAGGATCCTAAGTGGAAGGGAAAGCTGTTTTGCAATTTCCATGATGTTTATATTAAAGAAGGTGGACTTTCTCTGATAGAATTTATAACTATGTCAAAAAAGTAGATCTAAAAATTGAGTAAAAACTGACATGATAGTTCATGTAGTAAAAATAATTAAAATATAGTTCTGAGGTAAATGAAGATGCAGACAAATGTGACCTGTTGGTTAGATGAAACAGTAAAAAAATATCCTGAAAAAATAGGATTTATAGATGAAAATAGAAGTATCACATTTTCAGAAATAAAAAACTATGCACTAAAAACTGCGACGGCATTAATTGTAAAAAATTTATTTAAGAAACCGATAGCAATATACATGGATAAAAGTGTGGATGAATTAATTACGTTTTTTGGCGTTGCTTACAGTGGAAATTTTTATTCCCCAATTGATGTAGATATGCCAAATTCACGTATTCAAAAAATATTAGAAATTTTTGAACCGGAAGTAATTATTACAAAAAAAGAATTATGGAAAAAGACTAAATTTGATGTGGAAGATACAACAGTATTATTCCTTGAAGATATAGCAAAAATAGAACAGGATGAAAAATCTGTGTATTTGCAAAGAGATAAATGCTGCGATACAGATCTTTTATATGTACTGTTTACTTCTGGATCGACAGGAATACCTAAGGGAGTAACGATTTGTCATCAATCAGTGATAGATTATATAGATTGGGTTGAGGAAACATTCTCAATAAATTCTGACACAATATTTGGTAATCAGGCACCATTCTATTTTGATAATTCTGTACTTGATATCTATACTACTGTGAAAACAGGCGCATTGTTATATTTAATTCCACAGGAATTATTTTCGTGGCCAATAAAACTACTTGAGTATTTGGAACAAAATAAGATTAATACAATATTTTGGGTTCCGTCAGCAATGATTTTAGTATCGAAATTAAAAGCATTAACTAAGGTTAATTTAAATGGGAAGCTCAAAAAAATATTGTTTTGCGGAGAGGTGATGCCTAATAAACATTTAAATATATGGAGAAAGTACATTCCTGATGCAACATATGCGAATCTATATGGACCGACAGAAATAACGGATGTATGTACCTATTATATCGTAGATAGAACATTTGGAGATGCAGAATCTTTACCAATTGGAAAGGCGCTTATGAATACAGATATTCTAATTTTAAATGAAGAAAATCAATTGGTAGGTAATAATGAAATTGGTGAGTTATGTGTTCGAGGAACGTCGCTTTCAAAAGGATATTATAAAAATGTAGAGAAAACAAGACAAGTTTTTATTCAAAATCCATTAAACCCGTACTACATAGAACTTATATATCGGACTGGCGATTTGGTCAAAGTAAATGAATTTGGAGAAATCCTATATATGGGACGAAAAGATTTTCAGATAAAGCATATGGGACATAGGATAGAACTTGGAGAAATAGAAACAGCCATTTCGTCTATAGAGAATATTTCAATGAATTGCTGTTTATATGATGAGAAAAAGTGTAAAATAATAGTTTTTATAGAAGGGGAGATGTCATTAAATGAATTAAATAAAAAATTAGAGAACTTAATTCCGGAATATATGCTTCCTAATAAAATTATAATAGTAGAAAAAATGCCATTAAATCAAAATGGAAAAATAGACAGGACGGCATTGAAAAAATTGTTGTAGACAACTACGGAGGAGATATGGAAAAAGCTATCGTATTAGGGAGTAAGGACAAAACGATCAATACAAAAATTTTTCGGGAAGTATTATATGAGGAATCAGATAATATTCAATACAATAAAGAATCGTGGTACAGAATTAAACAAAAAATTCGGGAAAACAATATAGATACAGTTATGGGTAGTAAGGATAATATTAATATTATCAATAGGTTATTATGGGAATGTGATACTTTACAGCAATATGTATTAATAGATTCTGATGATGCATGGCAAGTCGAAAAGACGAATGATAGGAGGAACATGTTACGATGGGACATGGTGGCGAATAGGGCAGAAGTGGACAATAGTATTGAACAAGCTGGATGGATAAGCAGTATTACAGGAAATCAGTTTTCGGAAAAAGAGATGGATGAATATGTAGAAAATGCTCTATACAAACTGAGAGAATGGTGCAAAAAGACAACAAAAGTTTTGGAAATCGGAATTGCTTCAGGATTGACCTGCTTTAAGATTGCTCCTTTGGTGGGCAAATATATAGGATTAGACATTTCTGAAAAAACCTTAGAAAAAACCCAACATATGCTAGAGCGTAAAAATATTGGAAATGTCGAACTTATACAGGGGGGGGTATGGAATTAGGCAAATTTGATATAAAAGGCGTTGATATTATAATTATCAATAGCGTAGCTCAGTATTTTCCAGGTTATAATTATTTTATTGAAGTTATTGCAGAGTGTGTTAAATGCATGACGGAGACGGGAATAATATTTATCGGGGATTTGTTGGATTTGAATCAGCGAGAAAATTATTTGAAATTGTTAAAAAAATCAGGGAGAAAAAATGGCAGAGAAGATTTATGGTATCCTAAAAATTTTATAGAGGAAGTTTCGGCATATGTACCGGAAATAAGTAATGTGACAATTAGTTCCAAAGACAAATATACGATAGAAAACGAACTGACTTTGTTTCGATATGATGCAGTATATACAATTGATAAATTTAAAAAAAATAATTGTAAGAAAACAAAATTTCAATGTAATAAGGATTTTATGAGGAAATGAGAGAAGAAATAGAAGAACTGTTAAAAGAATGCGGAATAGCTGAAAAAGACTTGGGCTGTGAGGATTTTGTAAAATCAGAATTGATGGATTCACTTATGGTAGCGGATTTAGTAATAGCGATTGAAGACAAGTTTAACATTGAAATTGATGGAGATGATATTATTCCTGAATATTTTTCCAATATCGAGATGATAAGCAAACTGATTAAAAAATATACGAAGTAGTTATTATAAACAGATTGACACAAATCATGGTGGTATGCAATGAAAAAAGAAAGTTTACTGAAATACATAAGAGATAAAAAAGTAATTGTATTTGGTACGGGGGAAAGAGGAAATCGTTTTTATGAAAAGTACAAAGATACAATCGACATTGTATATGCAACAAGTAATTTAGACAATAAAACAATTGGCAATTTGGAAAGAATTGAATGGAAAAATATTACTGGGGAAGACAAATATTTGTTAGTGATATGTAGCGTGGCTGAAAACGATATTGCCTATCAACTAATGCTTTATGGGTTGGTATATGGAAAGGATTTTATTACACAAAATGTTGTTGAGGTCTTGTTAGACGGAAAAAAACTTGTTCTGTTTGTAGGGCAGTGTGAACTGGAAATAGTGAATGACATCCTAAATGGGATTTCTGAATTTAAAGATAAATATGTAGGAATCTGTTATCGTGAGTATGATGTATTGGGGATAGGAGAGCGTACTCCAAAACTGCAAATAAGTTTGATGGTAAATTTTGTAATTGGATTAGCGGATTATTATGTATATCCTGCTAATTTGTCAAAAGAACGTTTGGAATATTATGAGATGCTTTTGGGAAAAACAGCGCCATACTGTAAAACATGCAGCGTTCCATTGACCACATTTGAAGCATATTGGCCACAGGATTCGAAAAATTATTACGAGATGCCGCCATTATATAAAAGGGATTCTTCGGGGGCGCTTCCGTTTGGAGGAAGACGGGATAATAATTTGGAATTGGCAGTATATGATGGAACAGTCCAAAAAACAATTGATGAAATATTAAAAGATGATTTTTATACAGATGATACAATCAATAAATTATTTAGCAAGACTATAAGAAAGTATAAGGTATTGGAAAAAAAGTCGGACATTAAAATCAGTGATTTTTTAGAGGAAAATTATCGAAAACGGAGAGTGTTTTTGGATCGGGGACATGCATGTGATTTTATATTAAAGGAGTATGCTAAAAGAATTGTTACATATTTAGATATTAATATTGATGTGGGATTAATAGGTAAAATTGATTTGGAGACGTATAATCAGTGCCATTCAGAACAGCCAATTTATGTAAGTGTGAAAAAGCATTTGGAGTTTCAAGAAAATACACAATATCGCTTTTGGATGAATGGAAAAATGCAGTATGCAGCAGCGGAAGTGTATTTTAATATTTTATGCAACTATATGGGTAAAGTAAAAGCACTTGATATGGTGGGAGTGAAAGAAGGCAATGAAAAAGAAAATAATATGTTTAGCGAATGATTTTTGGACTGACAGTGATGAAAAATGGGGATTTAACCTACTGAAAAAAAGTGGGTATAAAATAGAGCTTTGGAGAGTGGGTATTATTACGCAGAACTTTAAAGTGCTCGAGAAGCTTGAGTTTAATTTTCCAGTTAAGACCGTAAAAGCATGGAAGGAATTTTATTTTTTATTAGCCAGACAAAATATGAAAAATACCATTTTTTTATTTTATGGCAGGCATATAAGTATGAACTGGGGAATGGCAGCAATTTGTCTTTTAGGAGGAAAGTATTGTGTTATAGATTGGTCTTCTGCCAACAATACAAGATATGCCATACTAAACGAAAAAAATATCAGAGGTATCAAGGAGCATTGGATGGATCGTTTTCTCCCTGCATATAGTTTTTTAGGGAGCAAACATAACATGCTGACAATAAATAGCAATTTTCAAATCCAGCATGGTAATAATATATACTTACATACTTACGATTATGATGTTTTTTTGAAAAATAAATATCATGGGGATGAGCGTCAAAATAATGATGTGGATCAATCGTACATATTATTTATTGATCAGAATTTTTTTGACCATAAGGATCAATTAAATGCATCCATGAAAAAATGGATTCCAAATGAAGCACAGTTTATTTTTGAGATGAGGAAATTTTTAGATGAGGTTGAAAAACAATTTGGTATTCCTATTGTAGTCGCAGCACATCCTATAACATGTAAAAGAATAAAAGAAATATATGGTGATAGGCAAATTGTTTATGGTAATACATGTGGATATACAGCAGATGCAAAACTGGTCATTTCGAGCAGTTCAGGTGCTATGGGATTCGCCGTTATGTACAAAAAACCACTTCTTTTATATAATAACTATCAGTTAAAGCGAAGCTATTTTTATATGGAACTGCAGATGCCGAAGGCACGGATTCTGAATGCAAAAATAGTAAATATATCCAATAGTCTGAGTAGTATAGATTTAAAACAATATGTTACAGCACCGGATTATAAAGAATATAAGGAATACCTTACTGCGGATATTAATGACACGGAATTGTTTATGGATACAGTGCTTCAATATCTAAATACGCTATGATATGAAAGGATAAAATGAAGATGAACAAACCAGTGAAAGCATTATGTATAGCTGGTACGATATTGGGTACAGCTTATACGGCATTTTTTTTTGGTAAGAAAACTGAACAAAAGAAGATTGTTCAGTTAACTAAAGAAAAAGAGAAATTTTATCAAATGTTTCGCTTTATGGATGATTGGATGAACAAAAAAATAAAGGGAAATAAGGTAGAAGAGTATTTATTAAAGAAAAATTATCGAAATATAGCAATATACGGAATGTCTTATATAGGTCAAACACTGATAAATGAATTGGAAGATTCAGAAATCTGTATAAAATATGGCATTGATCAGAATTCAGAAATTTATTGGGATTTGTTTCCTATTGTGGCTCCACAGGAAATGACAGATGATATCGATGCTGTGATTGTTACTGCTTTATCGTTCTATGATGGGGTCAAAAATACATTGCAAGGTAAAATAAACTGTCCGATTATTTCATTGGAAGAAATCGTAGATGCGTTATAACGAGGAAGAAGATAAAGGAAGGAAAACACAATTATGAAGGTTGTCGCTATGGTTCCTATTAAATTAAATAGTGAGCGTGTAAAAGAAAAAAACCTGCGTACTTTTTATGACGGAAAACCACTGATTCACTTTATATTGGAAGCATTAGTACATAGTGCATTGATTGATGAAACCTATGTATACTGCAGCAATGAAAGGATGCAGGATTATTTAATTGATGGAGTTAAGTTTTTGAAAAGACCAGAGTTTTTAGATTTGGATACATCTAATTGTAATGATATTATTAGGGAATTTATAAAGGAGGTAAATGCAGATTATTATGTCGTTTCGCATGCGACAGCTCCTTTTACAAAAACTGAGAGTATAGACAGATGTATAGATTGTGTTATCAATTCAGATATATATGATTCAGCATTTACTGTTCAAAGAATACAAACATTTATGTGGGAGAATGAGAAGCCTTTAAATTTTGATCCAAATCATTTCCCTAGGACACAGGATTTAAATCCTATTTATATGGAAACATCAGGCGCTTTTGTGTTTCCGAGACATATATTTGAAAAATATAACAGGAGAATAGGGGTTGCGCCATGCCTTGTTGAAGTAGATCCAATGGAAAGCTGCGACATAGATACAGAATATGATATGAGCGTTGCGCAGGCACTTTATCAATATAGCAATGTAGGGGAGGCAGGCAAATGAGCATTCAAATTTCAGATTGTACAATTAGGGATGGAGGGTATTTAACGGGAAAAAATTTCCCGCCGGAATTTATCCATGGAGTTATTGATGGATTAATACGTGCGGGAATTGATTATGTTGAAACAGGATTTTTACAGACTCAGGTAAATGGAGAGTCGATAGTTTATCATGATTCCAAGGATGTTCGCAAATATATCCCCTCATTTAAAGGAAACACGGAATTTGTCGGTTTTTGTGATAATAGCCGGTACTCTGTTGAAAATCTTGATGACTGTGATGGAGAGTCGTTTGAGAACCTTCGTATTTCTTTTGCAAAGCATGAATGGAGGGAGGCAATAAAATTTTGCGCAGAAGCGAAAGCGAAAGGATATTATGTTTTTGTACAGCCGATGGATGCCCCCGGTTATACAGATGAGGAAAGAAAAGAACTTATATTTGCGGTAAATGAGATAGAACCCGAGGCATTTGCTATTGTAGATACATTTGGGGCAATGCATTTGGAGGATTTGTATAGGATTTTTAAAAATGTGGATCAGCTGTTGGATAGGAAGATAAAAATCGGATTGCATTCACACAATAATCTGCATTTGTCGTGTGCACTTGCAGAACAATTGATAATGATGGCAGAAGAAACTAATAGAAATGTTGCAATTGATGGTGCATTGTTTGGAATGGGAAGGGGGGCTGGCAATGCCTGTACAGAGCAATTAGTAAACTTTTTAAATACAAGATACGGCAAACATTATGACCTGCCTGTACTTTTAGATACAATTGAGAAATATATTATTCCGCTTAAACAGACCATCTATTGGGGATATGACATACCAATGTTTATCTGTGGGAGTGAGAGCGCACATGTAGATAATATATATTATTTACAGAAAAATATGAATTGCAGCTATAGGGAGCTGCATGAAGTAATCCATAGCATGGATATTGAAGAACGGAAACGATATGGTGCTAACTATTCTAAAGGTGATTTCACGATACTTCAAAATGCGTATAAAGTATACAAAAACGAGAGGAAATAATTATATGAACTGTTCGGAATACTTAGTTGATTTTTTAATTAAGAATGAAATTACTGATATTTTTGGATATGCGGGCGGATACATTGTCCCATTTATGGACGCTTTGAAAAAGAGGAATGAAATCAATGTACATGTATGCTATAACGAACAGGGCTGTGCCTTTGCAGCAAATGGCTATGCAAGAATGAGTGGAAAACTGGGAGTGTATTTTACGACATCCGGACCAGGGGCAGTCAATGCATTAGGGGGACTTGCTGATGCATGGTTTGATGGTATTCCCTTAATGGGAATATGTGGTAATGTTCCAACAAATGAAATGAAAGGGTTTTCTGGCATTCGGCAAATAGGTTTTCAGGAAATGGATATTATTTCGATGACTCGAAATATTACTAAATACTCGGTAACACCCAATCATGCAGAGGAGTTTCCGGAAATCGTTTCTCGTGCTTATAATATGGCTTTGCTGGGACGTAAAGGAGGTGTCTTGATTGATTTTCCATTTAACATCCAAAAAACCTGTATTACTGGTAGGTAATGGAGCGCGATACGCAGGAGCAGCATCGCATATACTTGAGTTTGCAAAAAAAACCAATATTCCTGTGCTTACTACTATGAATGCAGTGGATTTGGCTCAAGATAATATAAGAGTAGGTTTTATTGGTACATATGGGAACAGAATTGCAAATATGATTTTAGCCGAATGTGATTTGTTGATTTCAGTAGGAGCGCGTTTGGGATTACGGCAAATAGGACATGCTTCTGAGAAATTTGCACCAAAAGCTAAGCTTGTCCGTGCTGATATTGATCAGTATGAATTGAGTCGGAATATTAAGCCGGATGAAGAAAAATATCTAATTGATGCAAAAGATTTTATGCAAATGTTGTTATCGGAGGACATTGGCAACTATACAGAATGGTGGAAGCAATGCTTGGAGGCTAAAAAAATTTTAGATCAGTATGACAAGGAGGAGGGAAATTTAGTTATTGAAAAGATATCTTCTTTGCTGCCAAGGAATCCAATTGTAGCTGTAGATGTTGGTCAAAACCAATGTTGGTGCGCCCAGTCTCTTTCTTTAAAAGGAAATTCCGGTCGAATATTTATTGGCGGAGGATATGGCTCAATGGGATGCGGATTGCCTTTTGCAATCGGAGCGTCCATTGCAAATGATAAAAAATCGGTATTTTGTATCACAGGAGACGGCGGTCTTCAAATGAATATTCAAGAATTGGAAACTGTGAAAAGAGAAAACCTTCCGATTAAAATTTTAGTTTTAAATAATCATGCCCTTGGAAAAATAAGTGAAGTACAATATGTTTCATATAATTCCCGCTATGCGCAGACCACTTTAGAAAGCGGATATTCTGTACCTGATTTTGAAAAGGTTGCTGTTGCTTATGGTATTAGAGCGGCAACGCTGGATTCTTATCATATATTAGCAGATTATGAGGACTGGTTATTGGATGATATACCGTGTTTAATGAATATTTGCATTTTGGATAACAGTAAACTGATTCCTAAAATAAATTGGGAGACAGGTGAAATAAAACCGAAATTGGATAATTCTATAATATTGAAAGTTGATAGAATTTTAAACTTGTAGGAACAGGAAATAAATTGGGAAGAGTGAATATGGTAAGATTTTTGATTATGGATGTTGATGGGACGCTTACAGATGGAAAAATATATATGGGTGAATACGGCGAGTTAATGAAGGCTTTTGACATAAGAGATGGCTGTGGAATAAAAGAGATTCTTCCTACAGCCGGCATCATTCCTATGATAATAACGGCAAGAAATAGTAAAATTCTTACAAATAGATGTAAAGAATTAAATATTGACCACTGCTATCAGGGCATCAGAAACAAAATTAAAAAAGTAGATCAGTTACTGTCAGAATTTTCACGAGCGGAAGGAATACATTTCGGTTATGAAACATGTGCTTATATTGGAGATGACATTATTGATTTGCAATGTATGGAACCTATTAAAAATGCTGGAGGCATAATCGGTTGTCCGCAGGATGCTGCAATGCAAGTAAAAGCCATAGCAGACTTTGTTTCTGAGAAAAGTGGAGGTAATGGAGCTGTGCGAGAATTTATTGAGTGGCTTATTAAAAAATGAAAAATAGATTGAAGAACGGATAAAAATGAGAAAGATATTAATTGTTTTGGGCAAGGATGTTCATAATAAATCTGTATATAAAATATATAAAGAGTGTTTGAAACGCGGGTATTGTGTTGCGGTATTTGCTACTACTTTAAAAGATGGACATATTAATATTTTTAGAAAAATACAGCATGAAATACGTCATATTAATGATTTGAATGAACAACAGATTTTAGCGTATGATTATATATTTTCGGCTGTTCCTATTTATAACCATACATTGTTTAGGGATATACATAAATATATTTTTATGAATCCATCTACTCATCTTGATGAAGTCTACTTTTCTAGTGATTTTGTGTTTACGGTGCGAGATATATCAAAACCATTAGTAGAGGATGAACATTGGCCAATAGAACATATTAATTTTATTAAATCAATTCCGGGTATGGCGACAGGAGGTCCTCAATATGAAAAGTTAGAAATAAAGAATAAGGATAAAGCTAAAAAAATCCTGTTTATTGATTCAGGACATTTCCCATTTGGAACAAAGAAAGAATTAGCACAATACATAATTAAGATTGCAGAATCTTGCCTAGATTATGAAGTGTGTGTTAAACCGCGTTATTTACCTAAGGACACAGATACAACACATAAAAACAAAGAAAATCTCTATGAGTACTTTGATAATAAAAAAAATCTCCCAAAGAATTTAACTTTGATAAGAAAACATACAGATTTGAAAGAAGAACTAGAAAAGGTTGATTTAGTAATATGTTCAGAAGGAACTTCTTCTTATGAAGAAATTATACTTGCAAATAAGAAAATATTAATATTTACAGGTTTTCCCAATAAGGAAAATCTTTTATGGAATCCTTATAGGATTGATTTATTTAACAAAATAGCAAATAACTTGCCTTGCAGAGTCAACTATCAGGACATTTTTAAGTACCTGCCTCAAGGGATACGGGTCAATACGGATATTTTAAAAAATTCAATATATAAAACGAGTAATGTGGCAGAAGATATAGTTGATGCAATGGAATATATTTATATAAATTTTGTAAGCAAAAATATATTTCCAGAAAGAACGTATTATAAATCAAACAGCTACCTGAATGAAATGAAACCTGATTATAGTTTAACTTGGGATAATATAATTGAGAGGAGGTATAGACTCTCGTTATATGATTACGTAGCGGAGCAAGTGAGGAATTTGGTTATTAATATGGACTATTCAAAGGTATTTGAGTATATTGACCATATTGAAAATACAAAAGTGAATGAGGAAGAGTTATATAAGATTAACTTAGGATTACAGGAAATATTATTTGATACATATATTAAGAATAGTGACAAAATGATGAAAAACAGTTATTCACAAAGTTTATTATGCTTAGCATATTTTAAAAAAAATAAATTTAATGAGTTTCAGCCTGCTGAATTGAAATGTAAGGCGTATTATGCGTATTGTTTGGCGAAGATTGAATTTGACTGTGGCGATTATGAGAATGCATTAAATTATATAAATGATTATTTTGATGAAGTGGATAATAATTTATATGAGATTTCATATGCTGATGATCAGGGAGTTAAAGATATGGCACATTTTTATAAAGGAGCTGCGTTATTTCATTTAAATGACATGCATAATGCTAGAATTCATTTGGATATTTGTGATAAAGCATGGAGAGGTAAACATAAAAAGGCGGCAGAATATTTACATGAAATTGAACAAATAACTAATTCTGATTCTTGATTAAAGAAAATTACTACGGCAATGATAATATATTTGAGTAGATAAGAGGCTAGGAAGGTGTATAAAGATGGTTTCTATAATTACATCAGTATATAACTGTGAGAAGTATATTGCAGAAATGATAAATAGTATTTTGGCACAAACATATACTGATTGGGAATTGATTATTTTTGATGACGCATCTACAGATAATACATGGAATATAGTATCCCAATTTCAAGATTCGAGAATAAAAAAGTTTAAAAATATGGAAAATCAAGGCTTAACAGTAAATCTTAACCAAGCATTAAAGATTGCGAATGGAGAATATATTGCACGGATTGATGGTGATGACGTGGCATATCCGCGTAGGTTAGAGAAACAGGTTGAGTTTATGAATGAATATTCAGATGTAGTCTTGTCGGGATGCTGGATGAAGAGTATTGGATCCAAAGAATTTATTATGCAGAAAGCAGTAGATTGTGATGTGCTAAAAATCAATCTTTTGTTTAATGTGATTGTTTTTCACCCGTGTTTTATTATGAGGCGTTCTATATTAAAACAGTATGATATTAAGTATAATGAACAACTTAAATGTGCACAGGATTATGATATGGAATACCAATTAAGCCGGTATGGAAAAATCAAAAATATCCCTGAAGTATTGATGAAATACAGAATCCACGATGGTCAAGTGACAGTTAAAAAAGCAGAAGAACAAAAATATTTTGCAAGTATCACTAGAAATTTAATTATCAATGATTTAGGTATAGAACTGACTGACGAGGAACGTAGGGCATGGAATCATTTTGGAATGTTTGAAGTTGATTTGTTCTCTGATGCAGAAATAAAATACATTAAAGGTGTAATTGATAAAATCATAACAATTAATAAAACGAAAAACGTATACCGTGAAAAGACCCTTAGGCATATAACATCAGAGAGGCTAAGGAGGTATATAGATAACAATAAGTCAATAAATCAAAATAAAATCAGTGAAAATGCAGAATCTGATAAGTATCACAGGTTGTTTTTAATGATGACACAATGGAAAAGATTAAATAATCGGAGTATTTGTTTGGATGAGTTTTTTAAACAAAAAAACATCCAAAGTATTGCAATTTATGGAATGGGACATGCTGGGAGAGCCTTGGCAGAGGAATTGGTGGATAGCAATATAGCAGTGAAATATGCGATGGACAGAAATATTGAAAGCGCTCTTGGAACAGATGATATTATGATTGCTATTTTGGATGATCATTTGGAAGAAGTAGACGCAGTTGTTGTAACAGCAATAACACAATATGAGAATATAAAGGAAACCTTAGAAAAGAAAATAAAATGTCCTATTTATTCACTGGAAGAAGTTATTTATAGTATGTGACTTGGTGAACAAACAGGAGTCGGTTAAAAAATTATTTTTATATGATATTTATGTGTGTAAAGAAAATGGAGAATGATAATGGGCAAAAGACTTCAAATTTTAATTTGGGGTACCGGAAATTACTATCAAAGATATAAGGACAGATTTACAGATCATGATGTACTAGCTTTGATAGACAATGCCGTTGAAAAACAGGGCAGAATTATTGATAATGTTTTGATTATTTCACCGATGGATATAAAAAAATATAATTATGACTATATTGTGGTGCTTGTTGCGCAGTATAAGGATATTGGAATGCAGTTAACTGATATGGAAATAGCTGAGAGCAAAATTATATACCCGACTGACGAAAAAAAGTTTGGCAGATTCAGAAAAGTAGTCGTACATGGAAAGCAGGTAAAAGGTGAGATTTTATTGATTAGCCATGAAATGAATATGCGTGGTGCACCCTTAATGCTGCTTGAAATGGCAAAATTGATAAAGCAGGAGGGATTTTTGGTTCATGTTGCAGCAATGGAATATGGAGACCTCGGCGATAAATATCTGATTGAGGGTATTCCCGTCATGGAATTTGATGATTTTCTTTTTTCTGAACAGGAAATAAAAAGATATTTTAAGGATTATAAATTGATCATAGTAAATACGCTTGCTTTAAGTGACTTAATTGACAGACTCGCATCTATAGATGCTTCGGTATACTGGTGGATTCATGAAGAATGGAGTGCATATCATATATTGAATCCCAAAAAGGACATTAATTTAAAACGGAATAATTTGCATCTGTATGGTGTTGGAAATAGGGCTATCAGAGCTTTTAGTGAATATTTTGGAAATAATAAAAAAATAGAAAACTTACAATGGGGTTTGCCAGAGGAGGGTATCAGATGTAAGAAAAAGGGTACAACGAAAGTGATTTTTGCCGTAATCGGATCGGTATGTAAAATTAAGGGGCAGGATATTTTATTAGAAATAGTAGAAGAAACAAAAAATAAGATTTTTGAAAATGTACAGATATGGATAATAGGCGATATTAACGATGCAGATAGAAAACAGTTTGAACGATATGGAGAATGTTTTAAAATTTGGGGCGAAGTAAACCATGATGATATGCTCCAATTATATAATGAAGTTGATATTGTGATGAGCACATCAAGAAACGATACAATGTCGGTTGTTCTGATTGAAGGGATGATGAATAAAAAAGTATGTTTAACGTCTGATGGGACAGGGGTGTCAGATTATATTGTGAATCATGAAAATGGAATTGTGTATGACCGAAACAATAAGGAAAATTTGTTACAGGAAATGATATGGATTATGAATCACAAGGAGCAGTGGGAGGATATTGGAGAAAAGGCTTATAAATTATACCAGAATAATTTTTCTGAAAATATGTTTCACAATCAAATAAAAGAGATTATTGAATGGATGGAGTAGGTGTTCTGTTAAAAAACGGCTATTTGGAACTGTTTCTTTCAGAAAGGAAAAAGTATGAAAAAACTTATCTTATATGGTGCTGGTGATATGTTTCTAAGATGTTTTAACAAATATATTTATGAAAGACTAAAAGAACGCTATGCAATAGTGGGGGTTGTAGATAAAAGTGCAGTACTAAAAGACAATATTTTAATTCCCCAATATAAGACAGTACCATTGATAAAAGATGCTTTCATATGTATTACATCTGTAAAATATTATGATGAGATAAAATATGAATTGATGATGCTGGGAATAGACAGTAATAAAATTTTGGACAAAAGTTTTTGGTTTGATTTTTATTGTAGACAATATCTGCTGCTAGACATATTATCAGGACGTGGAATTGAGATTGGCGGTCCAAGTGATGTTTTTAAACAGATTTATCAAAAAGAGTTGACATGCGATGGTGTAAATTTTTCAAAAAATACTGTTTGGGGCAATAATTTACATGAAACATATAAATGGGGAGAAACAAATTTGGGCAGACAATTTATAGCTGACGGGACAGATTTATCAATAATAGCTGATGAAACTTATGATTTTCTACTATCAAGCAATAATTTAGAACATATTGCAAATCCGCTAAAGGCATTAAAGGAATTTTATCGAATCTTAAAGCCGGGCGGATTCATGTATATTCTCGTTCCTGATAAAAAATATACATTTGACCATTTAAGGGACTATACAGCTTTTGAACATATATTAGAGGATTATAAAGAGAATACGCAGGAAGATGATTTAACTCATATGCAGGAAATAGTAGAGAAGCATGATTTGGAAATGGATAATTTGGCAGGGGCACAAGAACAATTTAAGGAAAGATGCCTAAAAAATTATGAAAACAGATGTATGCATCATCATGTTTTTAATTCTGAACTTCTTAAAAAGATAGCATGGTATTTAGAAATGAAGATTATAAAAAATTGTGAATTTAATAGAAATTATTTTTTAATAGCGCAAAAATGATTTTTAGATGTGGGGGAGAGATGAAACGTCTGTGCATATATGTTACATACGATTTTGAGAATATAATTGATGATTACATCGGGTGCGTACTTAAAGAGCTGCGTAAAGTAATTGATTACCTTGTCGTGGTGTGTAACTATGAATACATTGCAAAAGGCGTTGAGAATGTTCAGCCATATGCAGACAAAATATATTACAGAGAGAATAAAGGGTTTGATGCAGGTGCGTATAAAGATGTGTTGTGTCGGCATCTAAGCTGGGATGAGATATGCAAATATGATGAGATGCTGCTTGTTAATGATTCTTTTTATGGTTTCGTATATCCGATTGAGAATATGATTCATACTATGAAAAAAGCAGGTACTGACTATTGGGGAATCACTAGGGCTCCGTGCGGTAAATTGGAAGATGGTTATTGGTATGACACACACATTCAAAGTTATTTTTGGGCTTTCCGCAAAAATGTTTTAAAAAGTGCATGGTTTAGACAGTTTTGGAGTGAATTGGAATATCCATATACTTTAAATCAAACGGTTAAGGGCTATGAATTAGGTCTTAATTATTTTTTGAAACAGCATGGTTTTAAAGGAACTGCTCTTACTGATATGGGACATTTGAATTGTATATTTAAAGAGAAAGAAAATCCATATATGTTGTATTCATTAGAACTGATGCGTGATTTGAAAGTTCCAATAATAAAACGCACAAGTTTTTATCTGACAAATAAAGGTTTTGGAAATGCATTAAAGGCACTTCAATATATTGAGATGCATAAAATGTACCATTCTGAATTAATTAAAAAACATATGTTTAGAATCAGTCAGTCCTTACAAAATCAAGGGATGCTGAATCTTTTATCATTAAAAAAATTCCATGAAAAATACAAAAACATATATTTTTATGGGGCGGGAGTATATGGACATAACCTTGCATTACTTTTTGATTATATGGGATGGCAGTTTACCGGATTTATGGTTACAGATATTAAAAACCAGACAGAAAAGTGTTTGGAATTTAATAAAGTAGAGTTGGGTGACTGCGATGCGGTTATTATATCAGTTGCGGACAAAAGGACATGCGTGCAGATTCTTGAATTGATTAAACGGCGCTATGCAATGGATCAAATTCTGTCCCCAAACTTTATAAGATAGTAATGTGAAAAATAAAAAAAGTATTATGAGAGAACTTGAAAAACGTGGAGGAAAAAAGTTTTGTCTGTTAAGTATATATCAAAACCAATGTCAGAACAGGAGCGGTACCAGCATGCGTACCTTATGCTGGAGCACTGGATTGACGCATTGTATCATGGCAATAGGGTGTTTGAATATTTTTCTAATTTGGGATACAAAAATATTGCCATTTACGGAATGGGAGATTTGGCAAACAGACTGCTGGATGATCTTGAAGGAAGTGCAATTCATGTTAATTATGGTATTGACAGGGATGCAGCGGGAACTGTGTGCCGGATTGAGAACATATACTCGCTGAATGATGAACTACCTGATGCCGATGCGGTTATAGTAACACCGTTCTACGCGTTTGAGGCAATATGCAGCGATTTAAAGGGGAAAGTTGGATGTCCTGTAATTTCGATAGAAGAGGTGATTTGGAGCATATGATCACAAAACTTATAGCACATTACCTGCCACAGTACCATGAGATACCGGAAAATAATGATGCGTGGGGCAATGGATTTACAGAATGGGTAAACGTAAAAAAAGCGAGCAAACTGTTTGAAAACCAGTACCAGCCAAGGGAACCGTTGAATGATAATTACTATAATCTGCTGGATGTTAAAACTATGGAGTGGCAGGCAAAACTTCTTAATGAAGCAGGGATATATGGTTTGTGTTTTTATCACTACTGGTTTAACGGACGGCTTGTACTTGAAAAGCCTGTGAAAAACTTGCTAAGAGAGAAATCTATTAATCTGCGTTACTGCTTTGCATGGGCAAATGAACCATGGACAAAAACATGGCATGGGGCAGGAGGAGATAGGGAAATACTGATACCGCAGCAATATGGCATGGAGGAAGAGTGGGAACGGCATTATCAGTATTTCTTGCCATATTTTAAGGACGAAAGGTACATCAGGGAAAATAATGCCCCTATGGTGTTGGTTTACCGCCTGAGAAATATACCGCAGTTTAATCAGATGATCAGATATTGGAAGAAAAGGGCTGTAAATGATGGATTTGCCGGAATATACATTGTATCAATGAATGTGGGCAGGGAACATGTTGCCATGAGTAGGTGGGTAGATGCATCTGTGGATTTTGAGCCGAATACGACAAAATATGAATTGTATGCATCCAAGGGAAAAAATTCACAGGTTTTGAATTATGACGACATATGTCAAAACATGCTCAAAAGACCACATGGAAAAAATTATTTTAGGACAATGTTTGTTGATTATGATGATACGCCAAGGAGAGGAAAATGCGGCATATATATGGTAAATGGTTCTCCTGATAAATTTGGATTTTATTTGGAAGAAGCGGTAAAACGAAGTAATGAGGAAGGCAATGGATACATATTTTTAAATGCATGGAACGAGTGGGGGGAAGGAAACTATTTAGAACCCGACAAGAGGTGGGGATATGCATATTTAAGAAAGATATGTGGTATTGTAAGGGGGTATGAATATGCAGAAAAAAGTGATATTTTGGGCAGCGGGGGCAAATGCTAAAAGGTTTATGACATGCCTGCGAGAAGAGGTTTTAATTAGCGCGTTTGTTGACAATGATATGCTTCGATGGGGAGAGATGTTTTGCGGTTTACATATTATTCCTGCGGAAGATATTCCCAAATATGAATATGACTATATTGTGGTTACTACACCAAGTTATAATGGTATTTTAAATCAGCTCACTGATATGAGAATTGATGAGAAATGCATTATTATCCCATTTGCACCGGACGGGCGGGAGCAGAATCGTTGGCGGGACATATTTCATGTGGGGGAACTGTTATATTATGTGTTGGAGTTTAATATGACACAAATGTCACAAATTGTAGAAAATGCTCCGTATGAGATAAGTGCAATGATTGAAAATGGACATATTAAGCGACCGGTCGTTAAGTCAATAGATGAGACACTTGTAAAAATAAAAAATGGATATTCGATGAGCCGTTACGGCGATGGTGAGTTGAATATGATTTTAAATCAAAATTATTCATCCTTTCAATCCGCAGACGATACGCTAATAGTAAGATTAAAAGAGATTTTGAAGAGTAGTGTTTCAAGGCATATTGTATGCCTTCCGGATATTTATGGCGATTTTTATAATAAAAATGAGGAGCACAAAAACTGGTTTAGGAAGCATTTGACTGGTGGCGGTAGAGAAACTGATTACAGTCTCTTTGATATGAATAAAGAATATTATAATGCATTTATAACAAGACCATATAAAGATTATATTGATAAATGTGGTGCAAAAGAACGTTTTTTGTCTTTAAGATCGGTATGGGATGACAGGGATATTACGATTATTGAAGGTGAAAAAACCAGATTTGGTGTGGGAAATGATCTGATAAGCAATGCAAAGTCCTGCGAAAGGATTTTAGGTCCGGCGGTAAATGCATTTGATAAATATAGCGAATTATTGAAACAGGCAAAGAAAATTGATAAAAACAGGATTATTTTAATTGCAATGGGGCATACGGCTACCGTATTGGCATATGATTTGGCGGAAGAAGGATATCAGGCACTGGATATAGGGCATCTTGATATTGAGTATGAGTGGTTTTTAAGAAAAACTGATAAGAAAATACCGATTGAAGGTAAGTATGTAAATGAGGTGCCCCTTGGAAGGCTTGTTTCGGGATATATAACAGATGAAAAGTATAATCGTGAGATTATAAAAGTGATTGTTTGATAACATATTGTTAGGAAAGGAATCATATGGGTACAAAACTGTTACAGGAAGGCATGGCATGGGCAAAATAAGGATTTTACATATGACGCCGCCGATTATTAATAACGGTGTATACAAATATATATTTAATCATCTGGAATACATAGATAGAGAACGGTATCAGTTTATATTTCTGACCAGAAACGCGAAAGCGTTGGATTCGACGGAGGAATGCAAGAAATATGGATTTGACATACAGCCCTTCTGCAATACGGAGCGGAATAATGAGGAAAAGCTGCGACAGGAGATCACGAGTATTCTGAGGCAGGGGTACGATGTCGTTCATCTGCATACCAGTTTCTGGCGAGGATTTCTGATTGAGCAGATTGCAATGGAATTAAAGATTCCAAAGGTGATCGTACATTCCCATAGCACATGGGTCGATGTGGCAGATGATAAGAGGCGGGAAGAGATTCTGCGAATACATAACGAATACAAGGAAAAATTTGATTTCCGGTATGCGACTGATGTATGCGCCTGCTCCCGTTTGGCGGGGGACTGGCTGTACGGCAAGCAGATTCCGCGGGAGAGGATACAGATACTGCCCAATGCAATTGATGTGGAGAAATATCGTTTTCGTCCGGAGATAAGAAAAAGCTTGCGGGAAAAGCTGGGGTTGAAAGACAAAATCGTAATCGGGAATGTGGGACGTTATTGTTACCAGAAGAACCAAAGCTTCCTAATCAGGGTCTTTGCCAAAGCGAGGGAATACAATAAAAAGCTTTTTCTGATGCTAATCGGAGGAGGGGAGCTACAGAATGAGCTAAAAAAGCAGATTGTGGAGATGGGGTTAAAGGATGACACATGTTGTTTGAACTGGCAGGAAAATATATTTGATTATTTTCAGGTGATGGATGTATTCTGCCTTCCTTCCCTGTTTGAAGGACTGGCTATCACCTCTGTTGAGGCGCAGGCGGCAGGACTGAAATGCTTCTTGTCAGACACGATATCCATGGAGGCAAAAATAACAAATCTAGGGGTCTTTCTACCACTGGAAGAAGAGATATGGGCAGAGCAATTGGCACATAGTGTTTCGGAGGAAAGACGGGAGAGAAAAGATGTAGAAATAGAAAAAGCTGGATATGATATCAGGACAGCGGTAAAAAAACTGGAGCAGATGTATGAGTGAGGAAAAGAGAAAAGTCTATATCGCAGGTGCACATTCCAGAGGTAGGACGCTACGCGTCTATTTGGAATACCTTTATCCGGAGGTTAAGGTAGTAGCTTTTCTGGTGGATGATATGTCGGAGAATGCAGAGACTGCGGACGGTTTGCCGGTACAGATGATTGGACAGGGATTACATACGGAGTATCCAGTTTATCTAGGGATGCGCGGAGCAAATCACGAAAAAGTAACGGACGAGCTGCTGAAGGTGGGGATGCATAAGATTATCCCAGTAACGGTGGAGTTGGATAGGCAGCTTCGTAACGAATATGTGCGCAGATATGCGCAGAACAGGGGCAGGCTATTTTTTATGATAGATGAATTGTCCGCAAGGAATAAAAATATGCAGGAAAAAACAGCTGGAATTTACGTGGCATGTTCTATTTATGATAAGCCGTTACAGGATAGTTATACATTTATAAAAGAAGAGCTATCCCTGCAGGTGGGAGCTGCTTTAACAAGGGAAAGAATATCAGCGGATGCGATTCCAGATTATGAGGGGGAGAATATTTCTGACAGGAATAAGCAGTTTTGTGAACTTACGGGGCTTTACTGGATCTGGAAGAATGCCTGCGAGGACTATGTGGGACTGGTGCATTACAGACGGCACTTTCTGCTGCCAGATAATTGGCTGGAACGGATGATAGGAAATCGGATTGATGTACTCTTGCCTGTACCGTTATATGTTGCGCCAAACATTGCGGAGAACTATAAAGAGAGGCATATTGCGTCAGACTGGGAATATCTGATGGAATATTTTAAGAAAAAACTTTCGAAAGAATATGAAGTAGCTGAACAGATTTTTAGCGGAAACCTGTATTATCCTTGCAACATGTTCATTGCACGAAAAGAGGTGATGGATCAGCTTTGCGAATGGATGTTTCCTATCCTCTTTGCAGTGGCGAAGCATGGGGGAGAAAAGAAAGATTCTTATCTGAATCGTTATCCTGGCTTTATCTCAGAGCGGCTGATTACTTATTTCTTTGAGAGCCATATGGAGAAATACAGGGTGGCGTATGCCAATAAGAATTTTTTAAGATAGTATAATTGAAGTATACAGATGGAAACAATTAAAAGAATATTAGGAATATGCGTTGGTTAGAATGGCTAGAAAGAAATTACAGATATAACATAATATACGTCTAGATAAATTGGAAGACTTGAGTGACCAGATAGAAGAGCTGTGTGATCAGGTAGAAGGTTTGACGAGACAGATTTTTAACATGAAATTTGCTTAAAAATATTTATTTGGAGGAACTCATGAATTTCGAATTAACGGCATCAATGATGTGCGCCAACTATGGAAATCTGGAAAAAGAGGTAAAGGATTTAGAGACTGGCGGTATCGATTCCTTTCATATCGACATTATGGATGGCAGATATGTGCCAAATTTTGCCATGTCCTTAAATGATATGTCATTTATAGCGTCAGCGGCAAAGAAACCGTTAGATGTGCATCTTATGATTGAACACCCAAACAATAACATACATATTTTTTTGGAAAAGCTGCGCAAGGGAGACACGGTGTATATCCATCCGGAGGCGGAGTATCACCCATCTACCACTTTGCAGAAAATCATTAATGCGGGTATGGTGCCAGGTATTGCTATCAATCCGGGAACCAGTATTGAAACAGTCATGGAAATGCTTGTGATTGTGAAGAAAGTGCTTGTGATGTCAGTGAATCCTGGAAACGCGGGACAGATGTACCTGCCATATGTTGGAAAAAAAATAAACAAGCTGCTCTTGCTCAAGGAAGAGATGCATTTCAAGGCATATTGGGATGGAGCATGCAGTGCAGACAAAATCCTGCAGTTTGCGCCAAAAGGGATGGATGGTTTTGTGCTGGGAACCACCATACTTTTCGGGAAAAGCAAACCCTACGGTGAGACAATAAAAGAGATACGTGATTACGGCAGAAATATGAAATCGAAAAGAGATTAGAATATGTGGAGACATAACTGATGAATGTAGCGATAATCCTGGCGGGTGGAACGGGAACCCGTATGGGGCTTGAAATTCCGAAACAGTATTATGAGGTAAACGGAAAAGCTGTTATCTCGTATTGTTTACATACTTTTCTTACGCATGAGAAAATTGACGCGGTGCAGATTGTAGCAGATGAAATGTGGCAGGAGTATATCATGCATCAACTTTCTGTCTTGCCGAACAGGGAAAAATTCAAAGGGTTTTCTGTACCGGGAGAAAACAGGCAGCTATCGGTATATCATGCGCTTACAGATATTCGTAAGTATGCGTTGGATGATGATTTCGTGATAGTCCATGACGCGGCGCGTCCATGCGTGTCGGCGGCTCAGATTTCAGACTGCCTAAAGGCGGCTGCAGGGCATGACGGCACGCTTCCCGTGCTTCCGATGAAGGATACCGTCTATCTCAGCGAAGATAAGAAGATAATATCTTCTTTATTAGACAGAGGGAAAGTCTTTGCGGGGCAGGCGCCGGAAGTATTTCTGTTTGGCAGGTATTATGAGGCGAACAGAGCGCTTCTGCCGGATAAGATTTTAGAAATTAACGGTTCGGCGGAGCCTGCGATAATGGCAGGAATGGACATTGCCATGATATCAGGGGACGAAAGAAACTTTAAGATTACAACTGTGGCGGATTTGCAGAAGTTTGAACAGATACAGAAAGAAGTTAAGGAAGAAAGAAAATAAAAGCATGTGTATTGTGGAATATGCGGATCGGATATCCCACGTATCTATCAGAATGGTACCTATCACTTTCCGACATTCTCAGTTATGAGTTTTCTCGCTTATCCCATGTCGTGTATATATGTTCTGTAAGAAAGAACAGTATGAGATGTGCAGAAGTTAAGGAACCGGACAAATGATTTGTATCAGAAAGTCCTAATCTATTGAAGAAATATGTGTTGAACAAAAGTAAAAATTGTCTTATAATATAATTCATCAGAAATTGCCCTTTATTTCTGATAAAAGGCGCTGGCCTATGCGCCGTGCATCGAACTATAAGAAGCAGTTCTTACTTTTTATAGTATACATAATATGAAAAAACTGTTAAAAAGTAATGATTTGGCATAAGATATTTGGCATCAGTTTTTAGGGAATTGTAGAAAAATCCAGACTTTTTGTGTTGCGCTATCGGAGAAATAGACATCAAGATTACTTATTTTCCTGCAGTTCCTAAGTATGTTACAATTGGCAGAGGGGATATTAATTGTGTATCATGGAACAGAAAAGGAACGAGGGAAAAAGATTCTTGCAGAACAAAGGATGATTCCAAGTATTTCTGACGACAGAAGACAACATTGGCTGGGAGATGGCATATATCTATACAGGGAGATGTTCTATGCATTTCGTTGGATAGAACTAATGTATAAGAAACATTTTAGCGATATGGAAATGAGAGAGGATCTCCTGGAGAAGTATTCTATATTATATGTTGCGGTTGCTTATAATCCAGAAAGAATATTTAATTTAGATAATCCAGAACACTATATGGTATTTAGAAAAACGGAACAGGCATATCGAGAAAAAAGTATTTATTCTCCAAAAATCCAAAAATGTGAGTATTCGGATGGTGTGATAATTAATATATTGTTTAAGAATTTGAAATATGGGGAAAACTATGATGCAGTTGAGGCTGTATTTCCGACAGTAGAATTAGATGAAAAATTGACAGAAAAGTCAAGATTAAAATCGATTAATGAATATCAGTTATGTATTAAAAATGACGAGATTATTGGTAAGATTGAAGATGTTTCAGATAGGGTTGATTTTGATACATATCATTCTCGTCTTATCAATTTTAGAAATTTTAAGAAGCAATGGGGAACAAATCGAGACAATACAATAAAGTATAAAAATGGTCAGAAAGGTGGAAAATATGGTAAATGGTAGGACTTTGGAGGATGAGCTAAAAAGAATTGGAGATTTTTTTGATGGTTTGAGTATGGAAGCGTTTGAGAAGATTGCTTTGGATTGTGGCGCAGGGGTTATTGCGCCCAGTAGTGAAAGCGTATATGTAAAGGCGATTCCCAAGCGGTATGCGAACGTAGGAAACAGGAATAAAAGTTGTTTGAAGGAGGCTGTATATACTGTGACATCTGAGGAGACAGAGGCGGCTTAGAGTTATATCATGATACGAAAATGTGGAGATTAACAAAATATGAATAAACGAGGAGTAATTACTTTTGTAGATTATAAAGTAAATAGGATTGAGTTCAAGAACAATGATGAATATGAAGGGGGAGAAGTTGATATTGATTTTGATGTATCATCATATTGTCATATTTCCGATGATGGTGAGGAAATGATTGTAGGGTTGAACATAGATATATTTACACCTAAAGAAGCAAAAGTATATCCTTTTTCTATGATTGTAGAAATAGAAGGATATTTTAAAAGTAATATTGAGAACAAAGAGCAGGATATAAGGCAATATGAAAAAAATGCGGTTGCAATTTTGTTTCCCTATATAAGAGCGCTGGTATCTACTTTTACCGCAAACGCGAATGTTACCCCATTAATTTTGCCTACAGTTAATGTAAACAAAATGCTAGATGAGCGTTAATAAGAAACTGTTCAGAAATAATTTGTGACAAGAACGCCGTATAAAGGTTCCTCTGTAATGGAGAAAGGAAAGAAAAGTCCTTTCTCTTTTTTCTATTAAAACAGTCGAATTTTATAAGACACCATTTTTTATAGAGTGCATATAGTATTATAATAAAATCCAGCAGGAGTACAAACCGATGGATCAATGCCATGAATATGGAAGTGTTACAATGTGTGAGGATATTCCATTGTCATTTCCACCGCAGCATCAGGAAATGCAGCCAGGATTAGAATACATAATACAGCCACAGCCAGTATCAGAGCGGGCGCAGTGTGGACGAAAATTAGAGAATAAAGCTGCGATTATTACGGGTGGTGACAGTGGGATTGGCAGGGCGATTGCTTACGATTATGTAAAGGAAGGCGCATCTGTCGCAATTATATACTATAATGAGGAGCGCGACGCGCGGGACACACAAGAGCGCATTTGTCAGTTGGGAGGAGACTGCCTGTTAATGCAGGGGGACTTAAAAGACTTTCGTTTTGTGAGAAACTGTGTGGAAAGAATATTGGATCGTTTTGGAAAAATTGATATTTTGGTCAACAATCATGCGGTGCAGTTTATTCAGCACAGTATTTTGGATGTTTCTCCGGAACAATTACATCTGATATTTCAAAATAATGTTATCTCGTATTTTTATATGATTCAGGCAGTACTTCCCTATATGAAAAAGGGCAGTAGTATTATCAATACAGCGTCTGTCACAGCATTTCAGGGAAATAAAGATCTGATTGATTACAGTGCTACCAAGGGCGCGATTGTGGCACTGACGCGTTCTTTGGCGCTGTCGCTGGTAGAACAGGGAATTCGTGTAAATGCTGTCGCGCCTGGTCCTATCTGGACACCGCTGATTCCTGCTTCTTTTTCTGCGCAGGAGGTAACCACCTTTGGGCGCAAGACATCGCAGGTTCCTATGATGCGTGCAGGGCAGCCCTGTGAAGTCTCGCCGTGCTATGTATTTCTGGCATCGGAGGATGCTTCCTATATGACAGGTCAGGTGATGCATCCAAATGGTGGAACAATTGTTGCGTGAAAAATAGTATTCTTTTCATTATGGATTATGGAAGGATTTTATAGAATATTGCAGATATGGTAATTCCATGATACAATGTTCCATAAGAACAGATAAGGAACTGTGAAAAAATAATTGATATTTTTTCATAGTTCCTAATAAAATGAGAGGAATATGCAGAAATATGAACTATTATTTTATTGACTATGAAAATGTTCATGCAGATGGTTTTATTGGAATAGAAAAACTGAGTGAAAATGACGTTATCTGTGTGATGTATACAGAACAGAGCAAGACATTTTCGCTGGAGTTGGTGGAGAAGATTGTAAGGCAGAGGGCAAGATTGGAGTCCTATAAGGCGGGAACTGGCGCCAAAAATTCACTGGATTTTCAATTGGCGTCCTATTTAGGCTACATGATTGCAAAAGGGGATCGCGCGGAGGACTGCTTTTATATTGTATCACGGGATACAGGTTTTAATCATCTGGTTGATTTCTGGGCAGAGCGCAAGGTCAGCGTAAAAAGGATTGCGAATTTTGAAGACGGTGAGAAAGATTCTAAAACGGTGGTGCCTGCGGAGGAGCCAAAACGGAATGCAAAGGGCAAATCCAAAGTTTCTGATTCGAACAAAGCGACAAAGGAAGAACTTTTGCAGTATCTGACGGAGGAGGAATATTCGGACAAGATACTTGAGATATTTAACAGCTACAAGACAAAAGTGGCAATTAACAATGGTCTTGGCAAAGAGTTTCGGGACAGTCAGAAGAGCAGTGCGATCTATAAAAAGCTGAAAGTTCTTTTAAAAGAGAAGCATAAATCTTAAAACATGTTGAAATTGGACAAGACATCCAATGACAATTTAGAAAAATTCAGGTATGATAATGGTATGATAAGATTAAAGTACAGTAGGGAGGCTGTAAGCGTATGAGCGATAAGATCTTTTCTTCTCTTGACATGATAATGACAGGGCAGATATTGAAAAATAAGATAAGAAAGTGCGGTTATACAGTGCGGGAGATTCAGAAACTGCTGCATTTGTCCTGCCCGCAGCCAATTTATAGGTGGATGCGAGGATGCACTATGCCATCACTTGACAATTTATATGTGTTAAGCTCGATTTTAGGAACGCATATGGAAGATTTGCTACTGCCAAAACAAGATGAGGTATGGCTGATTCAATGGGGGGAGAATCAGCAGGAATGCCGCCGTCTAAGAACATATAAACAGCGAAAAGAACAGCTATTTAAATGAGGGAACAGAACATATGGAAACAGAGCATGAAGTCATAATTACAGAAAATGCGGAAGCTGCTCAGTATTATGCTGCGAATCAAATTCCTTATGTTGTCTGGCTCAATGAAAGGAACAGAAACCAGCATTTTCCAAGCGGTGCTTACTGTGTTGAGAGGTTAAGTGACATTGACGCGCAGTATCTTGACAGGGTGTACAGGCGCGTAAAAGGGATTCCTTGGGATATTACAGAGACGCCGCGCTTGCGGATTCGTGAGATAACAGTTGCAGATGTGCCACAGTTGTATGAGCTATACCGCGATGCAAGTATTACACAGTTTATGGAACCGCTCTTTGCAGAACCAGAACAGGAAATGCTCTATACCAGAGAATACATTAAAAATATTTATGGATTTTATGGCTATGGTATGTGGGTGATTGAGAGCAAAGAAAATGGGAAGGTTATGGGAAGAGCGGGTCTGGAATACAAGGAGGGCTTTAATGGTTTGGAGCTGGGATTTATGCTGGGAGTAGCATATCAGCATAAAGGTTTTGCATATGAGGCGTGCAGTGCCATTCTTTCCTATGGAATTACAGAACTGGAACAAAAGACATACTGTTCTTTTGTTGACAAGGATAATAAAGCGTCCATTCGGCTGTGTGAGCGGCTGGGATTTGAACAGCATGGAAAAGTGCTGCTGCATAATTTCGACGGTTTGATGGTGGATAAGGAATATTTGCAGTATGAGTATTGTGCAGATTAAACAAAAATTTTAGCGTATTATTTTGTATTTTAATTGCTATAGCGCACAAAACGAATCATATAACATACAGATGTGTATTTTTCAGCGCATAACGGAAAACAGCATACAATAAAATATTTGACAGGATAAAAGTCAAGTGGTAATATATGTCATGTGAAGCAAAGGTGCTACGGGAACTGTTCCCAGAGCACCTTTTTTGCGTCTTATAGAATATTTTGTGTCTGAGGATACAAGGCACAAGAAAAAGAGGAGGAGTTTATTATGACAGAATTACAGGGACTGCTAGAGGTCGTAAACGGTGAAATTTATGGCGTATGGTTTTTGATTGGCGCTGCGTTGGTATTCTGGATGCAGGCAGGCTTTGCAATGGTGGAGGCAGGCTTTACCAGAGCAAAGAATACAGGAAACATTATTATGAAAAATTTAATGGATTTCTGTATTGGCACATGTACCTTTATCCTGATTGGATTTGGGCTGCTGCTTGGCGAGGACTTATTGGGTTTTATTGGAAAGCCTGGATTTGACATTTTTACAAGCTATGCGGATTTTGACTGGTCCAACTTTGTGTTTAACTTGGTATTCTGCGCTACCACAGCAACAATTGTCTCAGGAGCAATGGCAGAGCGCACCAAATTTCTTTCTTATTGCGTGTATTCTGGTGTGATTTCTGCGTTGATTTATCCAGTTGAAGCACATTGGATTTGGGGCGGAGGCTGGCTTGCACAAATGGGATTTCATGATTTTGCAGGCTCCTGCGCAATACATATGGTGGGGGGTATAAGCGCTTTGATTGGCGCGAAGATGTTAGGACCGCGCATTGGTAAATTCACAAAAGATAAACAGGGAAATATCACAAAAGTAAATGCATTTCCGGGACATAATCTTACCATAGGCGCGCTTGGTGTCTTTATTCTCTGGCTTGGCTGGTATGGATTTAATGGCGCAGCAGCGGTTAGTTTGCCAGAACTTGGTTCCATTTTTGTGACAACAACAATATCTCCGGCAATCGCTACAGTTGTGTGTATGGTATTTACTTGGGTAAAGTATGGAAAGCCAGATATTTCCATGTGTCTAAACGCATCACTTGCAGGGCTTGTGGCAATCACGGCAGGCTGCGATGTGACAGATGCGTTCGGTTCGATAGTGATTGGTGCTGTAGCAGGACTTTTGGTAGTGTTTGGTGTATGGTTTCTGGATTATAAGCTGCATATTGATGATCCTGTGGGTGCTGTGGCAGTTCATTGTCTTAACGGAATTTGGGGGACGATTGCTGTCGGATTGTTTGCGACAGACACTGCGCCAGCATTTGCAAGAGGATATGGTGACGGCATAGAGTTTGGTGCAAACCAGATTTGCGGGACTGGACTTTTCTATGGTGGCGGTGTGAAACTGTTGGGAATGCAGTTTGTCGGAATGGTCTGTGTGATTCTTTGGACAGTGATCACTATCACAATTACTTTTCTGGTTATCAAGGCAATTTTGGGTCTTCGTGTCAGCGAGGAGGAAGAAATTATCGGTCTGGATGTCACAGAACACGGACTGCCGTCTGCCTATGCAGGATTTTCTATGATGGATATCTCCAACAGTATGATTATGGAGGAGAACGAGAATACACAGCTTGGCGCAGAGAACTATGAGGAGGCCACAGAGGCACAGAAAAATGCGGCGGTTAAGGTTTCGCAGGTGCCCATGTCTTCGGTTTCCGGTATTTATAAGATAGTTATTATTGCGAAACTATCCAGATATGATGTGCTGCGCAAGGCAATGAACGATATTGGCGTGACAGGCATGACAGTGACACAAGTTATGGGGTGCGGCATTCAGAAGGGTGCAGGCGAGAAATACCGCGGTGCAGAGATTGACGCGACATTGCTTCCTAAAGTAAAAGTTGAGGTTGTGGTGTCAACAATCCCAGTGGCAAAAGTGATAGAATCTGCTAAGAAAGTGCTTTACACAGGACATATCGGTGACGGAAAGATTTTTGTATATAATGTGGATAAAGTGGTAAAAATCCGTACAGGAGAAGAGGATATGGCAGCACTTGCAGATGTGGAATAGAGATGATTGTTAATAAAGATGATTGTTAATAAAGATATAAGAAAGAACCCTTAGCTAGGGTTCTTTCTTGCGTTATATAATTGTCTCGATAGAAATATCTTTCCGGTTGGAAAGCTGTAAAATACTGTGATAATAATTTTGTTGCAGGTCGAAAATTTCGTTGTTTTCCGTGTGGATAACAGGTCTGGAATAGTGGTCGGGATTGATAAAAATAACATTTCCCTCCATGCCATTGCTGAGTGTGACTCTGTGGTTAAGATACGAATTTGACACATTTTCAAGAAAAGTGAGGATATATTTCATGTCATATTTTTGGATTCCATCATCCTCAAAGTACTTGATGACAGCAAAAGGACACATCGCGGTATGGTATACCCGCTCGCTTGTCATGGCATCAAAGATGTCGGCAATGGTAACAATCTTGGAAAAACGGTCAATTTCATCGCTTGTCAGACCGTAAGGATATCCGCTTCCATCACATTTTTCATGGTGCATCAGTGCCGTATTTTTAACTGCTTCAGGAATATTATGGTATTTTCTCAATAGATGATAGCCTTCCGTGGTGTGTGTCTTGATAATCTCAAATTCATCTGGTGTGAGTTTTCCGGGCTTGCGCAAGATCCCGCTGGGAAGCATAAACTTGCCAATGTCATGAAACAGACCGCAAGCCGCAGCCATTAATTGGTCCGCTTCCGAGAAGTGCAGCCAGCGCGAAAGGACATTTGCAATCAGAGCAACGTCAATACAGTGTGCATAGATGGAATCTTTGATATTGTGCATATTCAGTAACATATCAAAAACACTGACTTCATTATCATCTTGATACAAAAGCGCCATTGTTTCTTTTAATAATTCGTTTGCGCGAAATGGTTCATTGCGGTATAGTGATTTCATAAGGTTATTTTGATAGTGTTCGGCACACCGTTCAAAATCCTGGGAAAAACGCTGGAACTGTTTGCTCTCTCTAATTTTTTCCTTGTTGGATAGCTTGTCTGGGTGTGCCGAGAGGGATTCTGCCGCATAGATGTTTTGATTTACAGCGATCATGGGGGAAGATAGTCCCTGAAGAAAATCGTTTTGTAAATCATCTTCTATATTGGCATAATATATGGAATATCCTTCCAGTCGTGATATAATATTTTCTGTGAGAACTACACCTTTGGGAATGAGGGTCTTTTGATTATGGATTAAAATGTCTTCCGCAGTTACCATGCCAGGTGCGAGTTCTGCAATGGGGATTTGTTTCATAAACCGCCCCCCCTTTCTGATTTATAGCCTTTCGGAAACCGAGCGTCTATATATTTCATTTTAGCCGTTCATAGATAAAAAGTCAAACATTAGGAGGTAATTACATGAAAAAATACACCAATATCCACAAGTTATCTGACAACAAGTTTCTCAATCTGTTTAAGCTAGATGCCCTGACAGACGGCGGTCGTCCGTTTGATTATTTTTTTGTATCGCGCAGAAAGGCAGAGGAAATCAAACTGCTGACAGGGGACAGTGCAGCAGAGGGAGTTGTCATCTATCCAATTCTAAAGGAAGACCCCGGAAAAATTGTTTTGATTCGGCAGTATCGCTATCCACTGGGTGACTATCTGTACGAGCTCCCAGCAGGATTGATTGACGCAGGTGAGACGCCTGACGCAGCGGCTATACGAGAGATGAAGGAAGAGACAGGGCTTTCCTTTGAGGTGTATACAGGGGGTGATGCAGCCTACAGACGTTCCTTTTTTATGGGAGCTGGGTTTACAGATGAGAGTTGTAATGCGGTCTTTGGATATGCAAGTGGTACGATTAGCCGCAAGGAGATGGAGGATACAGAGTCAATACAGGTTATGATTGTGGACAAGCGAGAGGCCAAACGCATTTTAAAAGAGGAGAAAGTTTCTCTCAGAGCTGCATATTTACTTATAAATTTTTTGCACGCAGAGCATCGTGCGCCGTTTGCGTTTTTAGAGGAATGAATTTGTTGCTTTTCACACCCGACACCATGCACTTGCCGCATAGTGTTGGAGTCAGCGCCAAAATGCCTGCTTTGTGGCATTTTGTGTGCATCAATTGTTGCAATTTACATCAAATCATCATAAACCAATACGAAATCTGGCTTTGGCATGAATTGTAACATGAATTTGACATTTGATTGCGCATAAACTATACTATTGTATGTAATTGCAGAAACAGTATATGAAAATCAGCAAATTGAGGTAAAGTCTGATATGATGACTGGAAAGGGGCAGGATTCTACAGATGAAGAAGGTAACGATACAGGATATTGCGGCTGAGATGGGGCTGAGCCGCAACACTGTTGCAAAGGCACTCAACGGGGGACTGGTTTCCCCGCAAACTAGACATGCTGTTGTACAGAAAGCATGGCAGATGGGATATACCAAACTAGATGAAAGTCTTGTGGAGGAAGTCAAATCGACTTATCGCAGGGCGAATACGGGAACAATTTTGGTATTGTTCAATCATATGCAGTCCGTATTCTGGACAAGGGTCCTTGCAGGTATCAGCAATGCAGTGAATGACGAAGGATATCGTATGCAGTTGCATGTGGTAGATGAGCGGGACAAAGACGGCGAGGATACAGGTAGACTGATTGCAGATGACGTGAAGGGAATTATTTTTCTTAGCGTTTTTCCAGCAAAATTTGTGAAGGGAATTGGGCGGAAAAAGCTTCCAATGACCTTTTTTAACAGTCCTGTCAACGCACGGGAGTATATTCGGCTTGGCGATGTCATCAACGTGGAGGGATTTTATTCTATGAGTATATTGACCGAACATGTGATTAGACAAAAAGGCTGCACTCGCTTTGCATATATTGGGTTTGCGGAAGGTTCGCGCATGATACAGGCGCGGTATCTGGGATTTTTGAATGCGTGCAATCAGAACAATATCCAGTTGGATGAGAGACTTCAATATACACGTCCTGCCAACAGTCTCAGTTTTAGCTATGCTATGGTAGAGGAAGCCATCAAGAGGATTCCCTATATTCCAGATGCGGTGGTTTGTGAAGATGATGATGTGGCAAGGAACGTCGCGCTTGTCCTTTTGCAGCGTGACCCGCAGGCAGCTAAAAGAGTGGTGATTACAGGTTTTAACAACACATTGGATGCAGATTTTTTTAAGAGTGATATTCTCACAGTGGATGTGCGCATTGAGGAGATGGGGCGGCGTCTGGTGAAATCTGTGATTGACCGAGTAAAATGTCCAACGATGGACATTTCAGTTACAACGATAGCGACTTATCCTAAAATATAGAGAAAAGTTTTCAGATTGTCGATGACAATAGAGGGAATGCGTGATATAATTTCCATATCTACATAACGTGGTAATAAAAACGTCGTGCAGTTAAATGGATATTGACACGATGTAACGTTCAAGCGTTAAATATAAGATGAGAGGTTTTAACTGATGGATTACAAGATAGTAACAGACGGCTCCTGCGATTTGCCGTCAGAACTTTGCAGAGAAAAGCAAGTCGATGTAGTTCCCTTTTATGTGTCTTTTGACAGTGAGACGTATCAGAAAGAAATTGCAGAGATTCCCATTCGGGATTTTTATGAGCAGATGGTGGCGTACCCTACGACATTTCCCAAGTCATCTATGCCTTCCGTGCAGGATTATGTGGATGTTTTTCAGCCGATTGTCAAGGAAGGAAAAGCAATTATCTGCATCTGTATCACAACAAAATTTAGCGGTTCTTATCAGTCCGCAATGAATGCGAGAGAAATCATTTTAGAGAGTGTGCCGGATGCGCGCATAACAGTGCTGGATTCTACAATCAACACTGTACTACAGGGGATTTTTGTGCTTGAGGCAATTAAGATGTATGAGGCACAACTTCCATATGAGACGGTGATTGAGAAACTTGAGGAGATTAAAAGCACTGGGCGGATCTTTTTTACCGTGGGAAATATTGATTATCTCAAACATGGCGGACGCATTGGCAAACTGGCAGGAATTGCGGGTTCCATGCTGGGAATCCGACCATTAATCACACTTAAAGAGGGGGAAATTTTCCCGTCTGGTCTGGCGAGAAGTCGCAAAAAATCTCTTGAGAAAGTGTACGAGCTCTTGTGGCAGTATCTTCAGGAGGTCCAAGCCAAACCAGAGACTTACAGCATCTGTGCAGGGTATGGCTATGATATTGCGGAGGCGGAGGAGTTCCGCAAAGGTGCAGTCAGCTATCTCAATGCACGGGGGTATGCTATCTCGGATACAGAACTTCCTAAATATCAGATTGGGGCGACGATCAGCGTCCATACAGGACCATATCCATTGGGTTTTGGTGTGATTCGTAAAGGTATGTAAGCGATTGAAAAAGGAGAAAAATATGGCAGTGTACAATTTAGAGAACGCGCAGCTAGGCATCTGTGTGGATTCCTTTGGCGCGGAGTTAAAGTCACTAAAGAAATTAGCGTCCAATGTAGAATATATGTGGGACGCTAATCCTGAATATTGGAAGCGGACTTCCCCAGTGCTCTTTCCAATTGTGGGGAGTTTGAATAACGGTTGTTATCATTATGATGGCAAGGAATATCCAATGTCACAGCATGGATTTGCCAGAGATATGGAGTTTTCCCTTCTGCGGCAGACAGAAAACGAACTACTCTTTGGACTGCAATCCAACGATGAAACCAAAACAAAATATCCCTTTGATTTTGCGCTAGAACTGGGATATAAGCTTTGTGAGAATAACCTTGTCGTTTCCTGGAAGGTGTTAAATTGTGACAGTAAGGAAATGTATTTTAGCATTGGTGGGCACCCTGCATTTTTGTGTCCGATAGAGGGGGAAGACACACAAACAGAGTGTAAGCTGTTATTTGATGCCAAGGATAAAATTACGTCTGCTGTTATTGGAGCAGGCGGGACACTATCGCAGCGCACAAAAGATTTTCAATTAAAAGATGGGTTAATGGATATCACAGCAGATCTGTTTGATGAGGATGCACTGATTATCGAGCATAATCAGGCGCATAAAGTATCTCTTTGTGATAAAGAGGGACAGCCTTATCTGACAGTACGTTTTGATGCGCCGCTTTTTGGCGTGTGGTCCCCCGCAAAGAAAAATGCGCCATTTATTTGCATTGAGCCATGGTATGGAAGATGCGACAAAGCGGATTTTCAGGGAGAGTTGTCTGAGCGTGAGTGGGGGAACCGGCTTGCACCGTCGGAAGCGTTTTATGCGGAGTATACGATTACAGTTTAAAGAAATGTAAAAAAAGGTACCGTTTCTCTCGTGTAGGAAACGGTATCTTTTTTTACAAAAATTTTTTGGCAATATGCCGAAAACGATTTCTGTAAAAATTTAATTCGTCCAAATTGTTTCTATTGAACGAAACTTATGATAAGATATCAGTTAACGTATGACAATCATACGAATTGAGAGAGAACAAGGAGGGCGAAATGAGAAGTATCAAAACAAAACTTATCATGTTAGGAGCGGTATCAATCGTATGTACGATAATACTAGGATTGGTCGGTATCTATATCATGAACAGTAACAATGTAAACAATCAGGTGTTGAATGACATTAACAACATCAACCTCAAACAGAACGAGAACACCACGCAAGAGACTTCTTTTCTGTATGATTTGGATTTACTTCATTATCAGACAATTCAGTCAAATCTAGCGTCTATGAGCGAAGCGGCAGCCGCGGCGCTTTCTTACAGTAAGAAGGAGGCGTATGATGCTGATTTACAGAGTGTGGCAGCAACAATTGAAACCGTGCAGCGCAATACAGTGCAGCTCAACAGTTTGTTGGAGCAGCGTGGTTTTAAGAGCGACCGTGGAATGTATGCGGAGTTTACCAAGGAAGATGATGCATTAACGGATGCGATCAGCCGAATGTCGGGGGAGTCAAGCTGGGTGGACGGTGTATGGGATACCGCTGCGTTGTCACAAATAGCAGCAGTGCCTATCGGTGGTAAAAATTATAAAAAGACATCTTATTCCCATGATATTCCAGATATCAGCAAGCGGAATATGCTGCTTGTCCGTCTGGGCGGCAACGGAATTGCGTATACGGGTGATGTGTATGTAACCAATATTCGACTGGACAACACAGCGTTTGCAATGGCGGATATCAATCCAGAAGCGCTTGCGAGTTCTTATGGAGACGGACTTGCAGATATCTCTGTATCGACTTTTGACGGAATGGACGCATTGCACATTCAGACGAAATTTGCCAATGTAAACGGAAATTGACAGGAAGTGACTTCGCGGATTGATGTGACAGATATGAATATTGCGGAGTATAAAAGAGTATCGTTCGATCTGTACTTTGAGGAGAAGGAAATACCAGATATCAGTATTGCCACGGCATTTGACGCAAAGTATGATTTTGAGGAAAATCTTAAAGAAGTGCAAAGTATGTTTGATACATACAATAAGCTTGTGGCGGAGGGAAGTGATATAGCAAATTATCCAGAAAAGATTCGGGCGCTTCTTCAGGAAATGCATACCAATGCGCCACTGTACACAAAAGACAGTGAAATTGCGAATGCACTAGTAAGTGGTTTTTCTGCAAAAATTGCAGCGGTGGAGAATATTTTGGATTATGACAAGGATATTCTTTCTTTGAAGGCGGAGAATAATACACAAAACAAAAATCTTACCAGCGAGACTTCTGATGTGCGCAGTAAGATTGAGACGTTGACAAGTACACAGAAGCAAACCATGTCCATCTTGATATATACTGTATTTCTTGTGGGAGCGGTGCTTGTGGTAATTCTCACATTATTTGTAATCACATCTGTGCAGAGAAGTATTAAAAAGTTTAAAGAGACTTTAATGCAAATTTCAGAGGGCAAAATTATGGTGAAAGCTGAGACCAACAATAAAGATGAGTTTGACACTTTTGGGAAATCCTTAAATAGCATGACAGATAAACTTTCAGTAGTGATAGGAAATGTCAAAAATTATGGTGTGGAACTCAACAAGAGCGGCACAGAACTGAAAGAAATGTCTGAGACTTCCGAACAGACTTCTGAGCATATTGACACAGCGATTTCAGAGATTGCGCTGGGCGCTACAAACCAGGCGCGCGATGTGGAAACTTCGACAAGCGAGATTGGAAATCTGGGTGAACTGATGGATTCAATGGATGCAGATATAATGGAGCTTGACCGAACCTCCTTACATATGAAACAGGCAAGCGACGAGGCGGCCGCTATTTTAAATGAACTGAGTAGTTCCAACAGTCATATGACAGACGGAATACATAGAATTTCACAACAGATTACAAAGACAAATGACTCTGTAAAGGAAATCGAGTCGGCGGCATCTTTGATTTCTTCAATTGCAAACCAGACAAATTTGCTCTCGCTTAATGCCAGCATTGAGGCAGCAAGGGCTGGCGAGGCAGGAAAAGGTTTTGCGGTTGTGGCGTCGGAAATACAGCAGTTGGCGGATCAGTCCAACAAATCAGCAGACAGTATTTTTAGGATTATCACAAATCTTATCAATGAGTTTAAGGAGACGCTTGACACAATGATGGAGGTTGAGACTGCCACCAACGAGCAGAATCAGAAACTTACAAATACACAGAAGCAGTTTGAGATTGTCAATGAGGGGATTGCGCAGTCAAAGGACAAGACAGCAGTGATTAAAAATGCAATTGGTGAGTGTAACCGAGTAAGAAATACGGTGTCTGAGATTATGTTGAATCTCTCGGCAATCTCTGAGGAGAATGCGGCGTCAGCGACGGAGACTGCGACTGCAATGCAGCAGCTTAACACAACAATCTCGGAACTTTTGCGGGAATCGCAGAAACTTCTGATGATTTCTTTACAGCTTGATCAGGATATGACATTCTTTCAACTGAACTAAGGAACTGTTAATAAATAAATGACAATTACTTGCCGCAAGTTATTTTTAAACAGTTCCTAAGATTTGGAGACAGGGGCGCCCTATTAATATAAATGGGACGCTCTTTTTATGCGCACGTCAGTGCGTTCTTGCTTATTGGAAAATAAATGCCCTATATTACCAAAATTTTTGCAAAAAATATGTGCAATAGGTAAAAAATAAAACTAAAAAACACTTTAAAAATTGATTAATTTCAAAAAAGATGCTATGTTAAATATGCAGAGAAAAACTAATAGACAATTTAGAAGGAGCAGAACATCATGATAACTTATAAGGAAAAAGAGCGTGTATTTAAGCTGGATACACCCAATACTACGTATATGATTGGCATTGTCGATGACGAAAATTTCGTAGGACATATTTATTATGGAAGGAAATTAAAGGATGCCGATGCCTTTTATTTGATGCGGACGGAAGAGCCGCCCTTTGTACCGAGCAAAAATAATAGGGAGCGCTGTTCATTTTACGACTGTTTTCCGTTTGAATATCCGACAAGTGGTATGGGAGATTACAGAGAAGGCTGTATTGGCATTCGGACGGCAGCAGGACATGTGGGAAGTATGCTTTCCTATGTATCGCATGAGATCCAAAACGGCAAACCAGAGCTTGAGGGACTTCCGGCGACTTTTGGCACAGAGGAAGAATGTATGACATTGAAGCTGGTCTGCGAGGACAAGTATGTTGGAATGCAAGTAGAATTGCTGTATACTGTGTTTCAAGACGTCGATGTGATTACCAGAAGTGTGCGTGTGACAAATATCGGTCAGGAATATTTTTATCTTACAAAAATCAATTCTGCTTGTATTGATATGGATAACAAAGATTTTGATATGGTGTCATTGCATGGAAGTTGGGCGAGAGAGCGCCATATTCAGAGAAAAACATTGGGCTATGGAATACAAAACGTCAGTTCGTTTCGCGGCGAATCCAGTCATCAGGACCACCCATTTCTTGCACTTGTAGATAAGAATACAGCACAGGAAAATGGTGTGATCTATGCAATGAATTTTGTTTATTCTGGAAATTTCCGTGCGCAGGCGGAGGTGACACAGTTTGATTCTGTTCGTATGACAATGGGAATTCATCCAGAGAATTTTTGCTGGAAATTGGAGTGCGGCGAGCATTTTCAGGCGCCAGAGGTTGTGATGGTCTATACAGACAAGGGATTTGATGCGATGACAAGCACATTCCATAAATTGTATAAAAAGCATTTGATACGCGGTGAATATAAAAACAAAAAGCGACCAATTCTTATTAACAATTGGGAGGCGACTTATTTTGAGTTTGACACAGAAAAGCTGCTGTCCATTGCAAAGGAGGCATCTGCGCTTGGTATTGAGATGCTTGTGATGGATGATGGCTGGTTTGGCAAACGTAATTTTGACGACTGTGCGCTGGGTGACTGGACAGTGAATGAGAACAAGATTCAGGGTGGATTAAAACATTTGGTGGACGAGGTAAACAAACTAGGCATGAAGTTTGGTATCTGGTTTGAGCCGGAAATGATCTCGCCGGATTCGGATTTATACAGGGCGCATCCTGACTGGGCAATCGCGATTCCAGGAAGACCAGGAACAGAGTCAAGACAACAGTTTGTGCTTGATCTGTCAAGACAGGAGGTTGTTGATTGTATCTATGAGCAAGTGGCAACTGTACTGCGCAGTGCCAATATTGAGTATGTGAAATGGGATATGAATCGACAGCTCACAGATATCGGAAGTTATGGATTGCCTGCGGACAGACAGGGGGAGTTGTATCATCGCTATGTGCTTGCAGTATATCAAATGCAGGACCGATTGACAAAGGAATTTCCACATTTGCTTTTGGAGAATTGTTCAGGAGGCGGAGCACGCTTTGACCCTGGAATGCTGTATTTCAGCCCGCAGATTTGGTGTTCAGATGACACTGACGCGATTGAGCGGCTTGAGATTCAAGAGGGAACAGCGCTTATTTATCCACTGTCCACAATGGGTGCACATGTTTCAGACTGCCCGAATCATGCGGTGGGGCGTTCGACACCATTTGAGACGCGTGGTATTGTGGCGCTTGCGGGAACATTTGGCTATGAGCTTGATGTGACAAAGATTTCACAGGAAGACAGAGACAAAATACCAGAGCAGGTGGCAATGTATCACAAGTACAATGATTTGGTGCGAGAGGGTGATTATTATCGCATCGCTTCCTATGCGCAGAATCACAAATATGATTGTTGGCAGGTTGTAAGTGCAGATCGGAAACAGTCTCTTGTCACTTTCGTTCAGGTTCTGGGCAGAGTGAACTTTAAGTCCAGGCGGATTCTTTTAAAGGGATTGGATGCGGATAAGCATTATAAAGTAGTATTTGAGAATGATGACAATGTTGCAGATAGAGTTTATAGTGGCGATACGCTAATGAAGGCGGGATTGTTGGTGCCAGCTCCGTGGGGAGATTTTCAGGCAAGACTGATAGTGCTGACAGAGGCAGAATAAAGTTACAGTTGTAACAGGAAGCCAAAGGCTGAACTGTTACAGAATAAATTACGAGGAGTGATAAAAGATGGTGAAGGCTGTAAAGCTTGCAGATATAGCAGAGAAAGTGGGTGTCAGCGTCGTTACAGTATCAAAAGCTTTGTCAGGACAGAAGGGTGTCAGTGAGGAGATGCGCACCAAAATCAAGGAGTTGGCAGACGAGATGGGATATACGCCAATTCACGTAGCACAGACAGGAAGGACGCGGTCATACACAATTGGAGTGATTACGTTTGAGACTTACTTTGCCCGGTTTGCATCTTTTTACTGGAAAATGTATCAAGAGTTTGCCACGCGTGCGGTAAAGAAAAACTGTTTTTCTATGTTGGAGGTTATCTCAAATTATGATGAGGAGAACCTAATACTTCCAAAACTCATTACAGAAAACCAAAAAATTGATGGTATTGTGGTGATAGGAAAGCCTAAGCGGGATTATCTCAAAATGCTCTACCTCAACAAAAAAATACCAATGGTTTTTATGGATTTTTATGATGACGTAGATGTTGTGGATTGTGTTGTGTCTGCTGGTTTTAACGGTATGTATCGCATGACAGATTATCTGATTAAAAACGGACACACACACATTGCCTATGTCGGAAGCCTGATGTTTACGGAGAGTATTACAGACCGGTATTTTGGATACTGCAAGGCACTGATGGAGAGCGGAATAGAGGTGCGCCAGGATTGGATCATCAAGGACAGAGATTACAGTGATGGTATTATTGGAATGGAATACAAGCTGCAGCTTCCGAAGGAGATGCCAACCGCCTTTGCGTGCAACAATGATGTGACAGCCTATTCTCTGATGAAACAGCTAGAGGAGAGAGGCTATCGTGTACCAGAAGATGTTTCTGTGGTGGGATATGATGATTACCTGTATGCAGAGTATGGAGATTCCAGGATTACCACTTACATGGTTGATATGGGAGAAATGTCAAAAATTGCACTTTCGTGCATTATCCGCCGCATTGAAAATATCTCCGTAAATGCCAGTGTGCACATTGTAAATGGAAAAATTATAGAACGCACAACGGTCAAGAAAATCAATTAATCTATCACCGGTGTTTCCTTGCGGTAAGTGAGCGGGGTGACACCGGTTTTTTCTTTGAAGAGCCGAATAAAATGGTTTGTATTTTCAATGCCGACCATCTGGCTGATCTCCACAATCTTTTCATCTGTGTTTAAAAGCAATTCTTTTGCCTTATCAATCCGAATTTTATTTAGGTATTGAATGGGCGTGTATTCATAATATTTTGCAAATTCCCGACAAAGACGGAATTTATTGATTTTGTATTCGACAGCAAGCTCGTCGAGAGAATAAGTTTCAAAGTATGCAGTGTTAAAACGGCGGTGCATGTCTGCAATATAGGAAGGAATATGATAGGAGCCAGTGCGTTCGATTGCGCGCACTAAATAGAGCTGCGTAAAGAAACTGACTAGATCCCGTGAACGCAATATGCCATGCAGTTCGTCGTCCGTGTCGTTTCGGAGAATTTGTTCTAAGGCAGCAAGAATATCAGGATATTTGTCAAGTCGAAAGATAAAGTCCCCTAAGTTTCTTATTTTTTGATTATAGTAGGATAGTAAATGAGCGCTTACAAAGCAGATTGTATATTCCCAGATATTGTGCTGGCAAATGAGCTTATGATTTTGGCGGCAGTCAATAATTGCCAGTGTGCCTTTTGTTAGGTCATATCCGGCATTGATGCCATTTGCATTCTCACAGAAGAGCTTTCCAGCACCCTTTGTTGTGTGGAGAATGCACAGCGCTTCGAGATTTGCCGACTCGTAGGAGAAGGGTGATGTGACAGATACACTTTTGTGACAAAATTCATAAGGAAGTGCATCACAGAAATCGTACTCTCGACTATATGCATTTTCAAAATAGTCTGACAGGGAAAAACGGTTGCTTGTCTCAGAAGCGATTAAACAAGTAAAAAATTCGGTGGAAAATAGTTTTTGTGACATGTGGTTTACTCCTTTTGATTCATATTCGTTTGGGCTAAATGTATATCTGTAATGCAGAAAGCAATTATTTTATTAGAGTTATTATATAACGGAAAAAGGCAAAAAGCAAGAAAAGAATACAAAGATAAATATAGGGATATAAAAAAGATAAAAATACTAAAAAAAATGCTATGCAGCTAAATAAAAACTTATAATTTAAGTAAAATTAAGCTAAATACCATGAATAAAATAGATAAATTATATAAAAATATAAAAGTAAAATTGTAAAAATAGAGGAAATGACGGAAAACAACAATAAATGATAACAATATACAATTAAAAGTGGTGACTAAAATATAAATTTATCTTAAACTAAAAACAAGTTAACCAACAGGTTAATAAAACTAAAAACAAAAATTTTAAAGGGAGGTTTCATCTATGAAATTAAAGAGACTCATGGCACTTGGAATGGCAGCGGTTATGACATTGTCCTTGACAGCGTGCGGTGGAAAGTCCGACACACCGTCAAACAGCAGTTCTGCAACAGACAACAATGCATCTGCTGACAAGAGCACAACTGGAAATGATACGCCTGCGGATAGTAGTGCATCTGCTGACAATGCAGAAGGAGCAGAAGGAGCAGTAGGAGGACTTACATACGGAAGCATTACACTTGGCGAGGACTACACAGACCTTACAGCTTCTATCAAGTTTATCCATCACAAGACGGATCGAGAGCAGGATGGTTCCATGGCAAAATATATTGAGGCATTCAATCAGGATTATCCAAATATCTCTGTTGAGACGGAAGGTATTACAGACTATGCTCAGACAGCCTTATTGAGACTTCCTACAGGAGCGGCGTGGGGAGATGTTATGTTCATTCCTGCAATTGACATGGTTGAGCTTCCTGATTATTTTATCCCATATGGAACAGTGGATGAGATGTCACAGTATATCAATTTTGCTGACCAGTGGAAGTTTGAGGGCAATAGCTATGGCGTGGGATTTATGGGAAATGCACAGGGACTTCTCTATAATAAGAAAGTTTTTGCTGATGCCGGCATTACAGAACTGCCAAAAACACCGACAGAGTTTATCGCAGCATTACAGCAGATCAAGGACAACACCGATGCAATTCCTCTCTACACAAACTATGCAGCAGGCTGGACAATGGGTGGACAGTGGGATGCATTTCTCGGTGCGATCACAACAGGCGATACGACATGGCTGAATCAGAAGTTTGCGCATACAGCAGAGCCATTCAAGGACAATGGAGATGAGACTGGCGCATATGCGCTGTATAAAATTCTCTATGATGCAGTGGCAAACGGGCTTACAGAGGAGGATTATACAACGACAGACTGGGAAGGCTGCAAGGGTATGATTAACAGAGGCGAGATTGGCACAATGGTACTTGGCTCGTGGGCGATTGCACAGATGAAGGAAGCGGATTCAAACGGCAGTGATATTGGATATATGCCGTTCCCGATTACAATCAATGGCAAACAGTACGCTACAGCAGGTCCTGACTATTGCTTTGGCATTAATAAAGAGAGTTCAGCGGACAATCAGACAGCAGCAATGGTATTTGTTAAGTGGATGGTTGAGAAGTCAGGATGGTGTGATAATGAAGGCGGATATCCAATCTCTAAGACAGCGCCTACTTCTTTCGTATTTGAGGGCGTAGAGGTTGTAAACAATGAGGCTGCTCCTGATGATGAGGCAGATTTGATGAATCAGATGAACGCAGAGTGCGAATTGAATTTCAACAATGGCGGGGACCGTAAGGTACAGGAGATTGTTGAGGCTGCTGCTACAGGTTCTATGACATATGATGAGATCATGGCAAACTGGACAGAACTGTGGAATGATGCACAATCTTCATTGGGAGTAGATGTTACAGAATAATTTAATAGCTCTTTCAAAACGATTATTGTACATTTATGAAGTGGCTTGCAAGTATCGTATTTGCAAGCCACAAATTTCAAAGAGGGATTAGTGGAAATTTTTATGAGAGAAGGAGGGATTGTAGTGACTAAGACTGATACAAAGAAACCATTCAATTTCCAGAAGTGGATTAAGGGACGTCAGGGACAGCAAACGATCATCATTGTATTGTTTTCGATCATTCCATTGGCACTGTTGTTTATTTTTACCTATTATCCATTTGCTGAGATGTTCAAGTTCAGCTTCTATGATAGAAGTTACACGCGTGTTAAGGGCTTTGTAGGATTGGATAATTATGTGGATGTGTTTAAGAAAAAAGACTTATTTCGCTCGCTGTTCTTGTCAGTCTACTATATGGCCGGTGCAGTATTCCAGTTAGCATTAGCGCTTTATCTGGCTACAATATTCTGTTTTAAGATTAAAGGAGGAAACTTTTTTAAGGGATGTATGTTTTTCCCATATTTGATCAACGGTATTGCAATCGGATTTATCTTTAAGTTCTTTTATACCAGAGGATTTGTTTTGGATACGGTTCTTGGATGGTTGGGAATGGATATGGAGAGCCTTCCATACTGGCTTAGGGATCAGAGCATTAACAATTGGTCATTAGTTGCCACCAGCGTATGGAAATATTTTGGGCAGAACATGGTACTGTTTATCGGCGCGATGATGTCTGTCGATGCTTCACTTTATGAAGCGGCAGATCTGGATGGTGCAAATAAATGGCAACAGTTTAAATATATCATGCTTCCAAGTATTAAGACGATTGTTATGCTGAATCTTATTATGTCTATTACTGGTTCACTCAGCGCATTTGAGCCTGCATATGTTATTGCGTCAAAGGGAGCTAATGGTACTGCGACGTATTTTGTAAAGATGCATGAAGTAGCGCATACAAGCCAAAAGATTGGTCAGGCATCTGCAATGGCAGTTGTGCTCCTGCTGATAATTTTTGCAGCAACAATTCTGCAGAAGCTTTTCTTTAAGTATGTATTTAAGAGCGGAGAGGATGAAGATAAGGGTGCAGCGGCAAGACGTGAAAAACAGATTGCAAAGTTAAATGCAAGGAAGGGGGCATAAGCATGACAGCAATGCAGGTTTTTAAGAAATATTTATGGATTTTTGTCAAATATTTTTCAGTAGTGTTTTTCTCATTCATTGCACTGCTTCCCATTGTTTCTTGTGTGATCACAGCGCTGAAAACAAAGACGGAGTATGAGAATACAAGTGTAATGACTCCACCAGAAAATTGGTTTAACTTTGAAAATTTCATGACGGCTTTCCGAGATGGCGGTATGGGCAAAGCTTTTTTGAACTCTGCAATCATTGTAATTTGTGTTGTGGTTGGTTCTGTGTTGATTGGCTCTATGATTGCATATGTATTAAATCGTTTTAAGTTTCCAGGAAATGGACTGATTCGCAGCTTGTTTCTCTTTGCGACACTTCTGCCAGGTATCGCGATGCAGGTTGCTACATACCAGCTAATGTATCAACTAAAATTTATTGATACACTATATGGGTATATTATTCTCAGCATGGGTACAGATGTTATTTCTATCTATGTTTTTATACAATTCTTTGAGAATATTTCTGTATCTCTTGACGAGTCAGCATACATGGACGGCGCAAGCTATTTTACAATTTTTTACAGAATATTATTTCCTCTATTAAAGCCGGCAATTGTGACTTGTGCAATTTTAAAAGGTGTAGGTATCTATAACGAGTACTACAATGCGATGCTCTATCTGACAAAACCAGATTTGAAGACTGTTTCTTTGGCTCTGTATACTTTTACAGGACCTTTCGGTAATCAGTACAATCTAATTTGTGCAGGTGTTATCATGACATTGCTTCCAGCGTTAATTATATTTATAGCATTCCAAAATCAGATTTACTCAGGATTGACGGCAGGTGCTGTAAAAGGCTAAATTATATTAAAAATAACTAAAATAATATACTGCATTGTTTATGCGGAGTCGTAAAAGCAGTGTAGTATATTATTTTTAAGTAAAAATAGACAAATACTTTCGGAATATTTCCTAATTGCAGTCTGACAGATTAATTGTTAAGATAAAATAAGGTTAAATATTTCCTATTATTAGGAGGCTAAATATGACTAACTCAGAAATGTGCTCCGAAGTGATGGCGCATCTTACAAAAGATATCATACCGTTTTGGAAGAGCCTGAGGGATAATGAGAACGGCGGTTACATAGGTTATCTTGGATTTGATTTGAAAGCGGATAAAAAAGCAGTCAAGGGTTGTATTCTCAACAGCCGTATTACATGGTTTTTTGCAAATGCGTATACTCTTTTAAAAGATGAAAGCCTTCTTGACGAGGCAAAACATGGTTTTGCATTTTTAAAAAATGTGTGTTGGGACAAGAAAAATGGTGGGGTGTATTGGTCTGTCAACTATGACGGGACGCCTGCTGAAACATTGAAACACACCTATAATCAAGCGTTCTCTATCTATGCATTATCCTCCTATTATGAGGCAAGCAAAGATCGGGAAGCGTTGGATATGGCATACCAACTCTTTGATTTAATCGAGGGAAAGATGCGTGACGAGTTGGGGTATCTGGAGGCCTTTGATGCGGAATTTCATGAGATTGACAATGAAAAGCTTTCGGAGAATGGTGTGATGGCGTCAAAGACTATGAACACACTTTTGCATGTGTTTGAGGCGTATACAGAGCTGTACAGAGTGGACCACAAGGAGAAAGTTGCTGACAAAATTCGTTGGATGATGGATATTGTGGAGGAGAAAATTTATAATCCAAAACGGCATCGTCAAGAAGTATTTTTTGATGCATCTTGGAATCCTATTATTGATTTGCATTCCTATGGACATGATATTGAGACAGCGTGGCTTGTGGATAGAGGCGTTGCAGTATTAAAGGATGACGCATATGAGAAAAAGATGTCCCCTATCACACAGGATTTGACAGAAGAGATTTACAAGGTGGCATTTGACGGCTCTTCTCTTGCAAATGAGTGCGAGAGAGGGATTGTCAATGAATGGCGTATCTGGTGGGTGCAGGCGGAGACTGTCGTGGGATTCCTAAACGGATATGAAAAGACGGAACGTGTGGAATATCTTAATGCTGCTAGGAATGTATGGGAGTTTATTAAGGAGCATCTGGTTGACAGACGTGATAGTTATACGGCGGGGCGAGAATGGTATTGGCGTGTAAAAGCAGACGGCACACCGGACGAAACACAGCCAATTGTAGAACCGTGGAAGTGCCCATATCATAATGGCAGAATGTGTTTTGAAGTGATTAGGAGATTAAGTGATGGCAAGTAAATTATTTGAGGAAAACAGGGCAATGGTAATGAAGCGGTACGAGGAAATCGTAAATCGCAAGAATGTAAAGAGTGATTTCTATAATGGCATTTATGACCGCTATGAGTATCCAGTACTGACGCGTGACCATATTCCGCCTTTTTGGAAATTTGATATGAATCCAGAAACCAATCCATATTTTATGGAGCGGATTGGCGTGAACGCAGTGATGAATTCTGGTGCGATTGAATTGAATGGCAAGTTTTATCTCGTGGCGCGCGTCGAGGGAAATGACAGAAAGTCTTTCTTTGCAGTGGCGGAGAGTGACAATGGCATTGATGGATTCCGTTTTTGGGATTATCCAGTGTTGCTTGATGATGTCTGCCCGGAGGAGACAAATGTCTATGACATGCGTCTTACGAAACATGAGGACGGTTATATTTACGGTGTATTCTGTTCTGAGAGTAAGGACACGAAAGTCAATGACCTGTCTGCGGCAGTAGCGGCAGCAGGAATTGTGCGGACAAAGGATTTAAAGACATGGGAGCGGCTTGAGAACTTAAAGACATTGCGTTCTCCACAACAGAGAAATGTTGTGCTGCATCCTGAGTTTGTAAATGGAAAGTATGCGTTTTATACCAGACCGATGGATGATTTTATTGATACAGGAAGTGGCGGCGGCGTTGGTTTTGGGCTTTGTGATGATATTACACATGCAGTGATTGACGAGGAGATTATTACGAGCAAGAGAAAATATCATACAATTACCGAGGCAAAAAATGGTGCTGGTGCAGTGCCAATTAAAACGGACAAAGGCTGGATTCATATTGCGCATGGCGTACGGAATACTGCGGCGGGGCTGCGCTATGTGGTGTATGCGTTTGCTACAGCGTTAGAAGATCCGGCAAAAGTGATTGCGGAGCCAGGAGGTTTCCTGATTGCGCCGCTCGGATCGGAGCGGGTTGGTGATGTGTCGAATGTTGTGTTCACAAACGGTGCGATTGCAAGGGAAAATGGGGATGTTTATATCTACTATGCATCGAGTGATACAAGGTTGCATGTGGCAACGACTACAATTGACAAGCTTGTGGACTATGTGTTCAACACGCCAGAGGACCCACTTCGTTCTGTGAAATGTGTGGAGCAGAGATGCGCGTTTATTAAAAAGAATTTGGAATATATGAATTCATAATTACTAAGAAAGTAAAGGACAACTTTCATAGCAAGGTGGCCATGCGGCCTGAAATAGTATAAGGCATTTCAGGAATTGCATGATGCTAATTTACTAAGGATCAGGAGGACAAACAGATGCGTGTACAAAAGTATGGAATCGATTGTAGTAGGGGTGTTTTAAATAGAGGAAATCTTTATCGAATTGAGAGAACGATGAGGAAAGCGATGCGCGGTGAAGCGATCACCGTGGGATTTTTGGGCGGTTCCATCACGCAGGGCTGTCTGTCCTCCACTCCTGAAACTTGCTATGCATATCTGGTGTACAGATGGTGGTGCCAAAAGTTTCCAGAGGCAGCGGTTACGTATGTCAATGCAGGAATTGGTGGCACAACCTCACAGTTTGGCGTGGCGCGGGCAGACAGCGACCTGCTGTCAAAAGAAATTGATTTTACAGTGGTGGAGTTCAGCGTAAATGACAAGGACAATGAACATTTTTTAGAGACTTATGAAGGACTGATACGAAAGATTTACAGTTATCGGACAAAGCCGGCAATACTGATTGTAAATAGTGTATATTACAGTGATGGGGCGAATGCACAGGCACAGCATATTAAGATTGGCAGGGCATATGACTTGCCCTGTGTCAGCATGAAACCGACATTGTATGAGAAAGTGTTAGATGGCACTTACACAAGTCGTGATGTGACTGCGGATGATTTGCACCCAAATGATGAGGGGCATGGATTGATGGCGGAGGTCATTATCGGCTTCTTGGAGATGGTTTATGAGGAATTGCAGTCAGGAAATGAGGCAAAAGACAATCATCTGGAGATACAGAAAATAGTACCTGTGACCCAAAATGCTTACGAAAATTCTATCAGATATCAAAATGATAACTGTGAGAATGTTATGGTGGAAAATGAAGGTTTTACGGCAGATAAACAGCCACAGAATGATATTCGGGAAATTTTCCGGCGTGGGTGGATAGCAGACAAAAAAGGGGCGCATATTGGTTTTCATATAGAAGGAAGTTGTATTGGCGTACAGTATCGCAAATCAGTGGTAAAACCTACCTGTGTAGCGCGGGCTGTGGTGGATGGCGATACGGATAATGCAGTGATTCTCGACGGAAATTTCGAGGAGTCATGGGGGGACAATCTACAACTAGATACTATTGCAGAGCATTTGCCCTATGGCAAACATTATGTGGAGATTGAGCTGATTGAGACACATGAGGACGATAAAGTGCCATTTTACTTAGTGTCGATAATCGGTTCAGGATTATAATTTTTGAAGAAAGAAGAGCAAGGAGGATTAAAAAATGAGCAAAGTAAAAATGATGAGTCCGGCAGTTCCAAACATGCCTTGGCAGGACAGAGCAGAAGGGAAAATATCCGGCGTTGCCGATGCACCCATCTGGAGATACAGCAAAAATCCAATTATTGGCAGAAATCCTGTAAAGGGAGTTGCGAGAATCTTTAACAGTGCGGTAATTCCTTATGAGGGCGCATTTATCGGTGTATTTCGCGGAGAACAGACAAATGGTATTCCCTATATTTATCTAGGACGCAGCCAGGATGCGATTCACTGGGATTTTGATGCAAATAAGATTAACTTTGTCGATGAGGCGGGAAATCCTTTTATGCCAGTGTATGCATATGACCCTCGTCTTGTAAAGGTCGAAGATGTGTACTATATTATCTGGTGTCAGGATTTTTATGGAGCAGCAATTGGAATGGCAAAGACAATAGACTTTAAGACATTTACACGAATTGACAATCCATTTCTTCCATTTAATAGAAACGCAGTGCTGTTTCCAAGAAAGATTAACGGCAATTTTGTGATGTTGAGTCGTCCTTCGGATTCGGGACACACGCCGTTTGGTGATATTTTTGTAAGTGAAAGTCCAGACTTAGTTTATTGGGGCAAGCATAGACATGTGATGGGCAAAGGAAATGAGTGGTGGCAGTCCTTAAAGATTGGCGGCGGTGCAGCACCAATTGAGACAAGTGAGGGCTGGCTATTGTTCTATCATGGTGTGACAGGCACTTGCAACGGATATGTATACTCGATTGGCGGCGCAATTCTTGATATTGACAATCCTTCTATTGTAAAATATCGCTGTGAGAATTTCCTGTTAACACCGGAGGAGTGGTATGAGGAGAGAGGTTTTGTTCCAAATGTATGTTTCCCCTGTGCTACAATTCATGATTCAGAAACTGGCAGAATTGCTATCTACTATGGTGCAGCAGACAGCTATGTAGGACTTGCGTTTACAGAGCTTGATGCAATTATAGATTACATCAAGAATAACAGCAAAGTGACAACAGCGGATACAGAAATTGGCAGAAGATAGTCTGTGTAATTGTTCAAGTAGGAGAAAAGAACGCCGGATATGCGGCGTTCTTTTTATACACACAGACGCGGAAAGGAAATATGCAGCGAAAGCTGCCCGCGTCCGGCGTGCGAGTAGGGGGAAGATGAATCTTCTCTACTCGATTACACAGATCTGTACAAGTAAGGGAAGATAGCCTTTCCTATCTAATTATACATGGGAGGTACAACAATGTTAAAAGAGACATTACTTCAGGATATTCCAGAGATAAAAGTGCATGGAAGGACGACGGCATGTCGCGCGCCGCTGACCTTGTTTTGGACGGCAAGCGGATTTGAATGCAATGTGACAGGATCGGAATTCTGGGTAGAGCTAGAAGTTACGTTTGAAGTCTATGAGTCATGGTTTAGCTATACGATCAATGGAGATTGGGTGGGGCGGCAAATGCTGCAAAAGGGCAGATACTGGGTTCCACTGTTTCGGGGTATGAGTCCGGATGGTGTCAAAAACGTACACTTTTTTAAGGATTTACAGGCGATGAGCGATGATGGAAATTCTTATATTCATATTCATGCGTTTCGCTATGATGGGGAGTTTCGCCCAGTTGTGGATAAAAAGTTAAAAATTGAGTTTATTGGTGACAGCATAACTTCCGGTGAGGGGCTTATTGGCGCGCGGGAAGAGAGCGATTGGATACCAATGTTTTTTTCCGCAGTGAAAAGTTATACTTATCAGACCGCACAAATACTTGATGCAGAATACCGTGTTTTTTCGCAGAGTGGATGGGGAGTGCACAATACATGGGACAACAATACGCGGGGAGCCATTCCAAAATACTATAAAGAAATTTGCAGTCTGATGCCTGGACCTGAAAATGAGAGACTTGGAGGAAATCAGCCGCACGATTTTGCGAGTTGGCAACCGGATTTTGTGGTGGTCAATCTGGGGACAAATGATGCCGCTTCTTTTGATCAGCCAGAGTGGGTTGACGCGCAGACTGGAGAATGTCACAAGATGCGCAGAAATGCAGATGGGTCTTATAATATAGAAGATATTAAAACATTTCAGCAGGCAGTGAAAGATTTTTTGGCTCTAATTAGAGAATGTAATCCCAAAGCATATATTATTTGGTGTTATGGAATGATTGGCATTCCGTTCCAGCTTTATCTTTGTGAGGCAGTCTCTTCCTATGCTCGTGAGACAAATGACCGATTTATTTCCTATTTGCAGCTTCCAGATATGACAAGAGAGAGCGTCGGATCCAGGGAGCACCCAGGATTTTTGTGTCATCAGCAGGCGGCACAGGTTTTGGCACAGTATATAGCACAGGTGCGTTAAAATAAATACATTAAAAGGAGAGAGCGAATGAAAAAAATATGGAAAGGAATATTTGGCGTTTTGATCTGTGGATTTCTTACAGGGTGTGGAGTCACTACAACACCAGAAATCATTATGCCCGATCAGCCTATGGTGTCTTCTGTGGATACAGAACAGAAAGTGACTACAGATAGTAAGATAACAGATAATAAGATAACAGATAGTACACAGGTTACAAGTGCTGAAAAAAACATACACAACAGGAATATACAGTCTATCTGATTACTATGGATTTGAGTGACAGTTATTGGAAGTCTATTGATAATGGCTGTATTGACGCAGCCACACAACTTGGAAATATCCGTTATAAATGGACGGGACCAGACACGCATGATGATGCGCAGCAGAGTGCCTGCATTGATGCGGCGGTTGCAGATGGCGCAAATGCAATTTTAATTGCGGCAAACAGTGCGGAAGGGATAAATGATAGCCTGCGCAAGGCAGCGGATGCTGGATGTAAGATTGTTTATGTGGACAGTGCTGCAAGCTATGACTGTGTGACAGCGCTGTCTACCGACAATGTGGCGGCGGGCAGAACAGCGGGTGAAACGATGAAAAGTGCACTGCAGGAGCAGGGAATTACCAGCGGAACCATTGGCATTATGGGGGTGACAGTAGATACAGCCTCCTGTGTGGCAAGAGAACAAGGGTTCCGAGAAGCTTTTGAAGGAACAGCGTTCACCCTTTCAGATACTGTTTATATGCAGGACAATACAGAAAATGTGAAAAATGCTGTTGCAGAGGGGATTTCTCAGGGATATATAGGTTTTTTTGGGACAAATGAAGGCACAACCGCTGCAGTTGGCACAGCATTACAGGAGGAAGGCACACAGAGCATTGTGATTGGATTTGATACGTCAGACACTGTGTTGGAAATGGTTTCTGAGGGTATTATCTATGCTACCATGAAGCAAAATCCTGAAGTTATGGGGCGCGATGGACTGAAAATTGCAGTTCAGGCATTAGAGGGTACCTATACAGACACGAACACCAAAACAGATACAGGAGTTACGGTCATAACACAAGATGCAATGTAAGGAGGGTGTGCTATGAGATTCAAACAGAAAATGCTCACACTCTGCGTGGTGCCACTTCTTTTGTTAACTGTTCTTTCTTAATAAGCGGTATGGCACAATTTCGATCTGGTATGTATGAGGAGACAGAAAGCAGACTCAAATCCAGTGCACTTGCGGCAATGAACTTGTATGACAGCCAAGGGTATGGAAACTATGCCATGAAAGAAGATGGAAATGTCTGGCGTGGTATGAATTTTAATATTTCCAAAGAGACCTCATTGGTTGACAGCTTAAAAGAACAGACAGAAGTTGACATTACATTTTTTTCCGAGATACTGCAGTGATGACTTCAATTTGTGATTGTAATGGTACACGTTGGATTGGTATGATGGCGGGCGAGAACATTAAAAAATATACTTTGCAGCAAGGAGCACAACTTTGGTATCGCAATATTGATATTGACGGGAAGATGTGTCATGCTTATATTATACCGATAGTCCAGCCCGGTGATGGCTCTGTGATTGGCGCACTGATGGCATCGGTGTCAACACAGAATTTAGAGAATCGAATCAAACGCTATATTGGTACAAGCGCGGCGGTGTGCGTCGCAGTATTAATGGCGGTCGCCATAGTGATATTTTGTTATATTGGTAGTCTGACTAAGGTTATTCACAATGTACGAGAAGTCTTGTTAAAGGTTTCTGAGGGGGACTTGACAGATGGAAGACTTGCAGGAACACATCGGCGTGATGAGTTTTGGGAACTGTCCTCTGGAACGGAAAAATTAAGAATTAAAATGGCGGGACTTATGGAGGAAATTCGTGCGGGTGTGGAGAAATTGACTCAGGCAGTGGATAAACTAAATGTGACCTTGTGTAAGAATGTTAATTCTGCACATGAGATGAGCAGAAGTGTCGAGAAAATCAATGTGACAGCGAACAATCAAAAACAGGGAACAGAGAGCGCGGAGAGTGATGTTGAGGTTACACGGCAGGCAATCGACCAAATGCTAAAGGAAATAGCGGATATCAGTGAATTGTCAGAACATATGGCGCAGCTATCTACAGCGAGCAAAGAAATTCTCGATGAACTGTTTCACAGTAGCAGGGATTCTCAGGAGACAGTAAAAAACATTAGCGAACAGGTGACTGAGACAAACGATTCTGTTCAGCAGATTCGCAGTGTTACAGAGTATATTATCAGCATTGCCGATGAGACAAATCTGCTTGCCCTAAATGCAAGTATTGAGGCGGCGCGGGCAGGAGAGGCAGGCAGAGGATTTGCAGTAGTTGCTACACAGATTCAGAAGCTTGCAGAAGAGTCCAACAGTTCTGTATCAAGAATTGAGGATAATATTCAGTTGCTGGTTGGGAAGATAACTGGAATTGTTGGTGTAATGGGAACAGTCAATGAGGCACTGCAAAAACAGGAGCAGAATGTAAATCGAACAAAGGATATTTTTGACAAAATTCATCAGGATGTTATGGAGATTACTTATCGTGAAACCAATATGCAGCAGAGTGTGTCTGGTATGAATCAAGCGAAGGACAATATGTCCAACATTATCATAGAGCTGTCAGAATCAGCGCGAAATAATGCAAATCTCTCAGAGAATGCCGCAGAGATGACAACACAGATGATGCATGGAATGGAAGGGCTTGAGATATTAACTGTAGATTTGACAGAACTGGCAAATCGTCTGGATAGAAATCTGAAATCCTTCCGATTGGATTGACTTTATGAGGCAGAACCTCTACAATGGATTTATAAGGTTATACTGGCGGTCAAAAAGACTGACCCTCAGTATACGTGATGTGACATCTGCATAAAGTATTATGCTGCTTTTTGGCTGTGGATGGTGTGAGTATATGGAAAATGAATGGAGGAAAATTGCATATGAGCGAAATTTTATTTATGATCCCTGTATTTAAACAGATGATCTGGGGCGGAAACAAGCTTGGAAGTAAATGGGGATATGAGATTCCAGGCGAGAACACTGGAGAGTGCTGGGCAGTGAGCGCACACCCAAACGGGGACTGCACAGTGAAGGAGGGCACTTTTGCCGGAAAGACATTGAGTCAGCTCTGGACAGAGGAACCACAGCTTTTTGGCGGTGCCGCCGGAGACCGTTTTCCACTCTTGATTAAGATTATTGACGCCAATGATGATTTGAGCATTCAGGTACACCCGGATGACACATATGCCGGAAAAAATGAAAATGGATCGTTTGGAAAGACAGAGTGCTGGTATATTCTTGATGCGCCGGAGGGAGCGACGCTTGTCATTGGTCACAACGCAAAGGACAAGGCAGAGCTTCAGGACATGATTCAAAATGGCAGATGGGAGGATTTTCTGCGTGAAGTGCCTGTGAAAAAAGGTGATTTTATTCAGATTGATCCAGGAACAGTTCATGCGATTAAGGGCGGTATTGAGATTTTAGAAACACAACAGAACTCTGATATTACATACCGCGTATATGACTATGGACGCCTTCAAAATGGCAAACCACGCGAACTTCACATTGCAAAGAGCATTGATGTTATTACCGTTCCGGCAAAGTCCATAGAGGAGAGTGTTATCAATATTTCCACAGACACTAAGAATACTATGAATCCGCTTATTTCCTGCAATTATTATCGCGTATGGAAACTGGAGGTGGACGGTAGTGTGGAGGTTTCACAGGATTATCCGTTCCTGATTATGAGTGTTGTGGAGGGAGAAGGACAGATTGAAGGTCACGCACTTAAAAAAGGAGACCATTTTATTTTGCCAAATGGCTTTGGAAAGGCACAGCTACGGGGAAAAATGGAATTGATTGTCTCCACAGTAGCGTAATTTTGTTATAAAAAATTGACAATTATCTCCATTAGCGATATACTGGATATATCGGCGGACAGCCGCTATTTTAACGGAACATATAAATATCAATAATGGAGGTTAGGATTTATGTTAGTATCAGCTACAGAAATGCTCAAGAAGGCAAAAGAAGGTCACTATGCAGTAGGTCAGTTCAATATCAATAACCTTGAGTGGACAAAGTGTATTTTACAGACTGCTCAGGAGTTAAACAGCCCTGTTATTCTCGGTGTATCAGAGGGTGCTGGCAAATATATGACAGGATTCAATACCGTTTCAGCGATGGTTAAGGCAATGGATGGAGATCTCGGTATCACAGTTCCTGTAGCGCTCCATTTGGATCATGGTACGTATGATGGATGCTATAAGTGCATTAAGGCAGGCTTCACATCTATTATGTTTGATGGTTCTCACTATGCGATTGAGGAGAATATTGCGAAGACAAAAGAACTTGTTGCAGTGGCACATCAGCTTGGGCTTTCGATTGAGGCAGAGGTTGGCGCAATCGGCGGCGAGGAAGACGGCGTTGTAGGTATGGGTGAGTGTGCTGATCCAGAAGAGTGCAAGCAGATTGCTGACTTGGGAGTGGACATGCTTGCGGCAGGCATTGGAAATATTCATGGCAAGTATCCTGAAAATTGGGCAGGATTGAGCTTTGAGACATTGGATGCAATCCAGCAGAAGACAGGCATTATGCCATTGGTTCTCCACGGCGGTACAGGCATTCCTGAGGATATGATCAAGAAGGCAATCTCACTGGGTGTTGCAAAGATTAACGTAAATACAGAGTGCCAGCTTTACTTCCAGGAAGCAGTACGCAAGTACATCGAGGCAGGAAAGGACTTGGAGGGCAAGGGATTTGATCCTCGTAAACTTCTTGCACCTGGCTGCGAAGGAATCAAAGAAATTGTTCGAATTAAGATGAATTTGTTTGGTTCTGTTGGCAAGGCATAAATTGTACAGATAAGATTTAAAAGGACACCTGATTTTTTAATCAGGTGTCCTTTTTGCAAACGAAGTATTATATCTTCCGATTGAGCGCAGCTTCAATCAGTCCTTTAAACAGTGGATGTGGTCTGTTAGGTCTGCTTTTTAATTCTGGATGCGCCTGTGTGGCAAGGAAAAATGGGTGTGATGGAATTTCTATCATTTCCACAATGCGTCCGTCCGGTGAGAGTCCTGATAAAAGCATTCCTTTTTCCGTGACAGCGGCGCGATAGTCGTTGTTGACTTCATAACGATGTCTGTGGCGCTCGTGAATCACTTCATTGCCGTAAAGATTGTAGGCTTTGGAAGTAGTATCAAGATGACATTCATAGGAGCCAAGTCTTAAAGTACCGCCAATATCCTCGACACCGTTCTGATCAGGCATCAGCGCAATGACAGGGTGGGTGGTGTTGGGATTGAGTTCTATGCTGTGTGCGTCATTGTATCCGACAACATCCCTGACAAATTCCACGATGGCAAGCTGCATACCAAGGCAGAGCCCAAGAAATGGAATTTGGTTTTCTCGCGCATAACGAATGGCATCAATCATGCCCTCAATGCCACGACCGCCAAATCCGCCAGGAACCAAAATTCCATCAACGTCCATTAAAAGGTCTGTCACATTTTCTTTGTTGACAAGCTCGGAATCTACCCATTTGATATTGACGGTGGCGTGTTGTGGGATACCGCCGTGTTTCAGTGCTTCGACAACACTGATATAAGCGTCGTGGAGCTGTGTGTATTTTCCGACAAGTGCAATTGTAACCTCCTGCGTGGGGGATTTGAGGTCGTCTACCATCTTGGTCCAGTCTGTGAGGTCTGGCTCTGGGCTGTCAAGGTGCAAACACTCGCAGGCAACTTCCGCAAGATGCTCTTTTTCCATAGCAAGTGGCACCTCATAGAGATATTCGACATCAAGGTTTTGCAGCACATGTGAGTTTGGTACATTGCAGAATAGAGCAATTTTATCTTTTATGGTCTGATCCAAAGGATGCTCACTGCGACATACAATAATATCGGGCTGAATCCCCATTCCTTGTAATTCTTTGACACTTGCCTGTGTTGGCTTGGTTTTCATTTCCTGGGAGGCGCTCAGATACGGAATTAATGTCACGTGAATCAGAATGGCATTCTCATGGCCAACTTCATGCTGAAATTGCCGAATGGACTCTAAGAAAGGCTGACTCTCGATATCACCGACCGTTCCGCCAACCTCAATAATGGCAATACGCATGTCGGGGTCTGTAAAATTGCGATAAAAACGGCTTTTAATCTCATTGGTGATGTGTGGAATCACCTGTACTGTCCCACCGCCATAATCTCCACGGCGCTCTTTTTGGAGAACAGTCCAGTAGACTTTGCCTGTGGTCACATTGGAATTCTTATCCAGACTTTCATCGATAAAACGCTCATAATGGCCGAGATCCAAATCTGTCTCCGCACCGTCATCAGTGACAAAAACCTCTCCGTGCTGGATGGGGTTCATTGTACCAGGATCGATATTAATATAAGGATCAAACTTCTGCATAGTTACCTTATAGCCTCTGGCTTTGAGAAGTCGTCCAAGGGAAGCAGCGGTAATTCCTTTTCCAAGACCAGAAACGACACCGCCGGTTACAAATACATATTTAACTGGCATAATCTACCTATTCCTTTCCATTGTGAATCTAAGGAATTGTAGAAAAATAACTGACACATCTTGACTTGTCTATTTCTTCGATTATGCATGTCAAAATTCTTGCCGCAGCCCACTGCGACTGTGTTTTTTGACATATCTCCTCGAAGAAATATCCGGCGCAATTTGTATCCTTATTTTGCTACAGTTCCTAAAAGTATTATAAATATTTTATTATTATACAACAGGGTGATAGTAAAAAGCAAGCGTTACATAAATTATGCAAAAGCGGCGTATGTTAATAAAGGATTCAGCGATAAGCGGCTTTCTGCCATGAACAGCAATTGTAACCGTTTTAGAAACTTTTCACAAAGAAATCACAAAGAATATGTTGATTTATGCTTTTTGAAACCCTATAATTATAGTTGCGGTTTATTGCAGGTGTGCGAATTGGTTTTATGTCAGCAGAGCTGGCTCATACACCGCACTAAGAATACTGATGGCATTCCTAAATTACACAGGCATCACTTTAGGAAAGACTCTGATGGATTTAGTATGACATAAATTTAGAAAGGATACTACAGGAAAATGGACAATAATCAAGTCAACAATTATGACAACAATTCCAGTCGAAATAATGGGGGACCTGGCAGTGGCGGCAATGGCGGGAATAACAACAACAGTGGAAAAGACCCAAAGAAACAGAGTATAATTATTATGATTACAGCAGCAGTGCTGTCTTTGTTGTGTATCAGTTATTTTACACGCGCTGTGACAGGTGCTACGACTGTTGAGATTTCGTATAATAAGTTTATTGAGATGGTTGAGTCTGGAAAGATTGAATCGGTCAAGATAGAGTCGAATCAGATAGAAATCAAGCCGGTTTCAAGTGCGCAGGAAAAAGACAATCCCAGCAATTTACTTGCGTCTGCCGTCAGGGTGACGTATATCACGGGTAAAGTGGAGGATGATGAGACGCTTACACAGCGACTGCTCGACGCGGGAGTTGAGGTCCGCGGAACGGTGCCAGACGGTTCTGGTATTATTCTTTCTCTTTTATATTATATTGTGCCGATTCTTTTGATGTGGGGACTTTTAAGCCTTCTGTTCCGCAAAATGACTGGTGGCGGTGGCGCATTTAGCATGGGGAAGAGCACTGCAAAAGTGTATGTGCAAAAGGAGACAGGCATTACATTTCGGGATGTCGCAGGCGAGGACGAAGCAAAGGAATCGCTGCAGGAGGTGGTGGATTTCCTGCACAATCCAGGTAGATATGTCAAAATCGGTGCAAAGTTGCCAAAAGGTGCGCTGCTTGTAGGCCCTCCTGGTACAGGTAAGACGATGCTTGCAAAGGCAGTTGCAGGGGAGGCGAAAGTTCCATTTTTTTCTCTGGCAGGATCGGATTTTATTGAGTTGTATGTCGGCGTTGGTGCGTCTCGTGTGCGTGATTTATTTAAGGAGGCGGAAAAGAATGCGCCCTGTATTATTTTTATTGATGAGATTGATGCCATTGGTAGAAGCCGTGATTCCAAATACGGCGGTGGAAATGAGGAGCGTGAGCAGACTTTAAATCAGTTGCTCTCCGAGATGGATGGTTTTGACGGCAAGAAAGGAATTATTATTCTTGCAGCGACAAACAGACCAGAGATACTTGACAAGGCGCTTTTAAGACCAGGACGTTTTGACCGTCGAATTATTGTAGATAAGCCAGATTTAAAGGGACGTGTCAATATTCTCAAAGTACATGCCAAGGATGTGCTGATGGATGAGACTGTGGATCTTGATGCAATCGCGCTTGCGACAAGCGGTGCTGTAGGCGCGGACCTTGCCAATATGATCAATGAGGCGGCAATCAATGCTGTCAAGGAGGGCAGGGAGTTTGTCAGTCAGAAGGATTTGTTTAATGCGGTGGAAGTAGTGCTTGTCGGCAAGGAGAAGAAAGACCGTATTATGAGCAAGGAGGAGCGCAAGATTGTCTCTTACCATGAAGTTGGTCATGCGCTGATTAGTGCATTGCAGAAAAATTCTGAGCCAGTGCAGAAGATTACAATTGTACCTCGCACAATGGGGGCACTTGGCTATGTCATGCATGTGCCAGAGGATGAAAAATATCTCAATTCCCAAAATGAACTGCATGATATGATTGTCGGTCTTTTAGGTGGACGCGCTGCGGAAGAAATTGTGTTTGACACAGTGACAACAGGTGCGTCAAATGATATCGAGAAAGCGACAGGTATTGCACGCTCAATGATTACGCGCTATGGTATGAGTAAAAAGTTTGGACTGATGGGGCTTGAGACGGTTGAGAGTCAGTATTTGGAGGGGAGAAGTTCCCTTAACTGTGCAGACAATACAGCAGCGGAGATTGATACAGAAGTGATGAATATGCTCAAAGAGTGCTATGAGGAAGCGCTTGCAATGCTGCGTGAGAACCGCGATGTTATGGATAAGATTGCTGTGCACTTAATTGAGAAAGAGACAATCACTGGAAAAGAGTTTATGAAAATATATCGGGAAGTAAAGGGCTTGCCAGAGCCAGAAGAACCGGCTGAAACTGGGAATAAGAACGCTTTGCAGGGAGGATTAGGTGCGTCGGAGCACAAGGAAGAAGTGCAGATTCCAACACAAGACACTCTTTCAGAGAATGTGCAACAGCCAGCATTTACGGCGCAGCAGACGGAGAAGCCGTGGACGATGCCGCCCGCGTATGATTGGAATCCAGCGGCTAAGGAGCAAAGGCAGCATCAGGAGGCGGCAAGGCAGCAAATGCCAGTGTCACAGAATTTTTCAGAATCACAAAACCAGAATGTACAATCACAAGATGGATTGACACAGCAAAATCAGAATATACAGCCGCAGAATGTGATTGCACAACAAAATCCAAATGCGCAGATACAAAAGGAAGGAATATTAAACACGCAGTCTCAAATTTCTATGGAACAGCAATATCAGCAACCAAATACAGCGTTGCCAGAGGACAATGGCAGCAATGGAGAGACATCACGTTTTGGTACTTTGTGGGACAGAACAGTAAACGGCGACCGTAACGGCGGCAATCACAATAATGAGAATAGATGGTAAAACCGCACAGGTGGAATGATTTGAGATTTGGAATGGATTTTAAACGAACATTGAAGGGAGTACGCATTGAAAGGAGACGTGTACTTCCTTTTTTATGCACAGACCCATGCATAGGAAATAAGCCGCAAAAGCGGCGCATGGGTCGCGCAAGAGTAGGAGAAAGTCTCCAACTCGATTGCGCACGCTAATGCATATGAAAAGTTGTTGAATAAAAAGGAGTGTTTTAGTATGGCGGATATAAAACAGGAATACAGCGAAGAATTTGATGTGAAAGAGGAACTTCACAAGCTTCCAAATAAGCCAGGAGTCTATATTATGCATGATGCGAACGATATTATTCTTTATGTTGGAAAAGCAAAAAATCTGCATAATCGTGTGCGTTCTTATTTTAAGGAAAATATAGGACGCGGACCGCAAATTGACAAGATGGTGTCTTTGATTGCACGGTTTGAGTATATAGTCACTGACTCTGAACTGGAAGCGCTTGTGCTGGAAAATAATTTAATCAAGGAATATTCCCCTAAATACAACACACTGTTGAAGGACGACAAGACATACCCATACATTAAAGTTACATTGGGAGAGGATTATCCACGTGTTATGATTGTTCGACAGATGAAAAAGGATAAGGCAAAGTATTTTGGACCGTTTACAAATGGAGGGGTAAAGGAGAGTATTGATTTAATCAACAAGTTGTATCAGTTGCGAACCTGTAACAGAAAGTTGCCAAAGGATTGCGGTAAGGAGCGCCCTTGCTTGAATTTTCATATTGGTCAATGCTGTGCGCCTTGTCAGGGAAATATTACAAAGGAAGAGTACACAGAGCGAATTGATAAAGCGATTGATTTTTTAAACGGAAAACAACAGCCAGTTGTTAAGGAGTTAAAAGAAAAGATGCAGCAGGCTTCAGAGAAGATGGATTTCGAGGAGGCAATTCGATATCGTGATTTGATTGACAGTGTGAAAAAAGTGAGTGAGACACAGAAAATGTCTGATAACGTGGGGGAGGACAAAGATATTATCGCACTTGCAATCGATGGAAACGAGACCGTTGTGCAGGTATTTTTTCTGCGCAATGGCAAGCTGATTGGCAGAGAACATTTTTATATGACACAGATTGAGGAGCTCACAGCAGATAATATTCTGACAAGCTTTGTCAAACAGTTTTATGCAGGAACGCCGTTTATTCCGCGGGAAATTATGTTACAGGAGCCAATTGCGGATATGGAGTTGGTGGAACGATGGCTGACGAACAGAAAAGGAACGAAAGTTCATATTCGGGTGCCACAGAAAGGAGCGAAGGAACGACTTGTGGATTTGGCAGCAAGAAATGCTCAGCTTGTGTTAAGTCAGGATAGAGAACGCATTAAGCGCGAGGAAGGCAGAACAATCGGTGCGGTAAAGGAGATTGAAGACCTTCTTGGCATTCGTCCGCTAACACGCATGGAGGCATTTGATATTTCTAATACCAGTGGTTTTGCCAATGTAGGTTCTATGGTTGTGTATGAGAAAGGCAAGCCTAAGCGCAGCGATTATCGTAAATTTCGCATGAAAACGGTTGCTGGTCCAGATGATTATGCTTGCATGTATGAAGTTCTAACACGACGTTTTCAGCATGGACTTGACGAGCGAGAGGAAATGATGCTTGATGAGAATAATATTGGAGAGGATTTTGGAAGCTTTACCAAATTTCCAGATTTGCTTTTGATGGATGGCGGACGCGGACAAGTTAACATTGCGTTGCAGGTACTTGACGAGCTTAAAATCAACATTCCAGTCTGTGGTATGGTGAAGGATGACAATCACCATACAAGAGGATTATATTTTAATAATGTTGAATTGCCAATTGATGTGCACAGTGAGGGGTTTAAGTTAATTACACGCATACAAGACGAAGCGCACCGTTTTGCAATTACCTATCATCGCTCGCTCCGAAGTAAGGCACAGGTACACTCTGTACTTGAAGAAATACCAGGTGTGGGACCTAGCCGTAGAAAAGCATTGATGAAATATTTTAAGTCCATTGAGGAATTGCGCGCAGCAGATGTCGCTAAAATTTCAGAAGTACCAGGAATTACAACAAATGTTGCGGAGGAAATTTATCGTTTTTTCAGACCAAGTAAAATCTTAAATTAAAGTATTAAAATTTGTCTTTATTTAAGTATGAAAATGAATTGAGTGGGATCGATTTGTTTTCTGCAAAGAAGACTATGATAAAATGGTATCGGGCGATCAAAAGGTACTTGCCTGGACCCGGGGCCAGATTTTACGAAACTGACGCTGGAAGAGTGGAAGCAGCAGAGCAAAGGTTAGACAGTGGCGAATATGTAAGAGACAGTGATATTAATTGGTAAGGAAAAGACGGTTGCAAGCTAAAAGGGCAGGCAACTGTCTTTTTCGGTGTATCCGTTTTGGTCACTCACTATTACGAACTATAATTCTATGTTATCATCTGTGGATTCTCTTAATTGCAGTGAAGTTTCTGTATAAACAACGCGCCGCTGCAGATTCTGATTTTGTATGCGCGACAGTAAAAGCCAGACAGCAGTGCTTCCAATAATTTCTTTACATATATGGACTGTTGACAGGGAAGGTGTGACAATTCTGGATTCAGGTGCATCATCAAAGCCGCATAGCCAAACATCATTTGGAACTGTGATTTTCAGTTTCTGAAATACTTGTAATACATCAATTGCAACAAAGTCATTTGCGCAGAAAAATACATCGGGCAATTGTTCCTGTGTGCGGAAAGCATCTAGCAGATACTGTTGGTAATTTTCAGAAAAAGGATAGGTTCCATTTTTATAATTTTCGAGAAAACAAAATTCTTGGTAAAATGGCAGATTTAAGCGAATTAGTGTCTCTCGAAATGCAAAATAGCGTTCATAAAAGGATAGACAGTGACAATACTCTCCGATAAAGCCAAAACGCTTCTTCCCACGTCTAGCCATTTCAGACATCAATAAGGAAATGCTTGAACGGTTATCCATCAGCAAATAGTCGGCTTTTGTTGATGTTTGAAAGCAGTCTACGGTAGCATCAATAAAAAGCGTCGGCAATCCAACAGCACAGAGCATGTCATTATACTGGGAGTCAAACATTTCAATGCATATAATACCAGCGGATAGTTTTTGTATATAGGTGTTGGGCAATGTCTGTTCTGCAAAATTTTGTCTGCTGACATAGTGAATATTGAGCTGATATCCTAAGGAATTTAGTTGGCTCATAATATCTTCTTGCACGTTTGAGAAAAAATGGGAACTTGTTATATGGTTTCCAAGAAATAAGTCAATATTGCTTTTGTTTGTGGCAGGAGTAATTTTTTTCTGTATTGTTGTTAATTCTGTTTCATGTTGTGAATTTGCGAAATATGAAAATTCTTTATATCCCATTTCCATAGCCTTTTGAAAGATCTTATTTCGTGTTTCTTCAGAAACTTGTTTTGAGTTGTTGAAAGCTTTGGAAACAGTCGCGCGCGACAAGCCTAATTCGTCAGCAATGTCTTGTAATGTAACCTTTTGAGCCATAATTCAAATGTAATCCTTTCTGTAAAAAATTTACAAAATCAATTCAAAAATTTTAATCAGTATTAGAACTGTGTATTATATAAATGCAATACGAGATCCAATGTTAAATGTAATAATAAAATGTGTTTACGCGTGATATTTTGCAGGTTCATATATATAATATAGGTTTTCTAATAAAAATTCAATCATTATGTCGTTTCATAATACAATTGAATGTACAATATGTTACTGTTCGCTCGTTCATTAAAGTAGTAAAAATCGTGTGCCAAAATGCGCGCCCTTTCGCGTTTTGTGTGCAAATATGTTGCTGTTTATGTCTTCAATGAACGAAATTGTATGAAAAACAGATAGGGTGTGAACAGTACTACAATATAACTTTCTTCTATATTTGTTGACAAATGTAATATAAATTAAATACCAGATAATGAATGAAATTGATATCAAATAAAAACTGTACATAATCACAATATTGTTTTCTTAAATTAAAGATAGGATTTAATGTGTAATGTTACATATATAAAAAATGAAAAAGTTATTGACATATTTGTAAAAAAAGATGTATTATACATATGTAATAAATTAGTAGAAGGAGTATTATTTTGTAATATGATGCATAAAAAAGTATTACCTTTTGAAGAATCTATAATTTCATTTTCACCAAATATGGATCATTTTCTTTCTGTATTGGAAAATCAGCATAATATTACATTCCCGTGGATTTTAGAGAATTATATAGATTTGATTATTCGCAAAGATGAAAGTAATCCTCCAGTTTTTGAATTTTTGGATTATAACAAAATTTGGTGGACATGTCCTTTTGTTCATGTGTCAAGAATCGAACGACAGGCATTTGAAGTGTTTGGAAATCTTCAAGAGACTATCACAGCACTTTTGGAGAGGGATTTTTATCTATTCTTTTTGGTGGATACTTATTATATTGAGAACTACATTACTTATAAGAAAGAACATGTGGTACATGATATTTTTGTGTACGGATTTGAAGAAGAATATGTATACGCCAGTGACTATTTTGATTTTCGATATAAAAAACGGGAAAAAGTATCATTTAACAGCTTGATAGAAGGGTATCAGAAGATGCCGAAGACATGGGATTATGGCAGGGGAGTAGTACTATTTAAAAACGAGCAAATAGCGAATAACATCACACTATTTCAATATAAGGAGTCTATGGGAGGACAACTTGATGTTGAAAAAGTAGGATATCAGATGGATCGTAATCTGGTAAAGAATAAATTGAGGCGTTTTTTAGATAGTCCAGTGTATGTAAATTGTGTAACTCCTACTATTTTTGATTATCGTTTGGGCTATACAACTGGTTTTGCTGTATTTGAGGTTTTGAGAAAAAGTATGACTAATGAAGGAGAAGTAACTCCTAAAGATATGCATTTAGTATGTTGCCATGTTAAATTGATGCTGGAACGTGTTAAATATTTAATGCAGATTGAACCAGACAAAGAATTGAAAAGATTGGAAGGGGAGTTTGAAAATATATTAATAGAAGTTGAAATAATGAAAAAGATGATCATTAAAAAAATGATGAAAGAAACAAAAAACAATGAAAGAGTCATTATACGCTATGATAAATTCAAGAAGACATATTGTAATATTTTACAAGAGTTGTTGTATTATTTGTAGTGAGATAATATTTATAGTAAACGACAAAAGTATTTGCCGTTTACTATAATTGATGCACATGACCACATAAGGAACTTAGCCGCTTTGCGGCATGCGGTTGGCGCAGGTAAACGCAAATATTATTTGTGTTTACTACAATCTGCTATTACATAATTATTTATTCTAAAAAAGTATATCGTATTATTTGTTTTAGGAGATTTTACTTTATTTTTACCAAAATTGTTCTGTTATAGAGGTAAAAAGTAAACTGTTTCTGTGCTTATTAGAATGGGATTGCATATTGATTGTTTTATAAAAAACATAATGTTATTATTCGAGGTAATAAATGGGAATAAGTAATGTTAGGATAGGAATAATTGATACAGGGATTTGTACTTTGGATAAATGTTTCTGCAAAGTACAAAGAACGTTTGACCTAAAATGTGAAAACGAGAGAGAATATCAAATAGTTGAAAAAGAATTAGAAGATAATATTGGTCATGGGACAGCAGTCGCAGATATTATTTGCGATATTAATCCTAATATAGAGTTTTACATATTTCGTGTGTCGGAGAATGAAAATGGTATTGATGAGAGAGGATTAACATATGTACTTGAGTATATATATAGTTATATTGAAGTTGACATTATTAATATAAGTTTGGGATGCACTTATTTATTTGATTATGCATCCTTGAAAGGAATCTGTAAGAGACTGACTGATAGAGGAGTATTACTTGTTTCTGCATTTGATAATGATGGTGCCATATCATTTCCAGCTGCATATGATGAAGTGATTGGAGTGGATATAAACGCAAATATTTTAAATAGAAAATCATTACAGTTGGTCAAAAGAGGTATCGTTGATGTATTTGTTCCTAATATATATTATCGAACTTTTTGGAAGAATAAGGTGTCTATTGTAGCAGGAACAAGTTTTGCAGCTGCGAGGGTTACTGGAATATTATCGTTAAAGATTGATGAATGGTTAGGTAATAGAAATAAACAAATGATTTTAGAAACAATAGTGGATGGAGAATATGTAATAGATGAACCACAGAGCTTTGCAAAACCAGATTTTTTGATAACGAGAGCTATAATATTTCCAATAAATAAAGAGACGAGGGCAATATTACAATTTCATGAGTTGTTAAATTTTGAGCTGGTTGGAGCTTTTGATGAGAGACTAAATGGAAACATTGGAAAAGAAATAAATGGTTTTAAAATTAGTTCGTATTTAGAGATAGATTGGGAAAACAATTTTGATACAGTTATTTTGTCTTGTACGGAAGATTTAAGTGAATTGACAGGAATAGATTACAGACAAGAATTTGTTCAAAAGGTTAGTAAATATAATAAAAAAATATATTCATTTGAAATGCTACAGTGTAAAAATATGAATGTATTTTATCCTATAATGAATAACAGAATGGTTCCAAAAAAAAATCTTGGAAAGCTGCATCATGTTACTATACCAATAATTGGGGTTATGGGAACAAGTTCACAACAGGGGAAATTTACATTACAACTAGAAATAATTAAGCGGTTGCGTAAATTAGGATATAAAGTAGGGCATATTGCGACTGAGCCTTCAGGGTATCTTTTCGATGCAGATTATGTGTATCATTTTGGATATCATGCAAATTTAGATATTTATCCACATGAAATGATTGCGATTTTAAATGAAATGATTTGGAGAACTCAGCTTTTGGGAAAAGATATTATTATAGCTGGAAGTCAATCTAATACAATTCATTACATTGCTAATAATTTAGAAAATTATCCAATTGATCAGTATTCATTTATACTTGGAATACAAGCAGATTGTTATATATTATGTGTAAACCCTCATGACAGTATAGAGTATATTATGAGAACCATAAATTTCATTAACTCTATTGATGAAGGTAAGGTGATAGCAATAGTTGTATTTCCAATAAAAACTATAGAGGTAGGGGTAGGATTGAAATATGTTAGAAAATTTTTGAATAAAGAAGAGTTAGAAATAATAAGGAATAAGTTAGAAGCTTCTTGTAATATGACAGTATATGCGCTTGATGATATGGAACAATTGGATAAATTGACAGATAAAATAGTTGATTTTTTTTCGGAGGATGAATGTAATGTCAATATATGAAACGATAATACAAATAGTTGAAAGAAATGGAATTATACTCGACGAGAGGGGTGATATTTTTGAAATGGATTCTATTATGTTTGTTCAGATGATTGTCGATATTGAAGTTGAATTTAATATTGAGATACCTGATGCTTTCTTAAGAAATGATAATTATCCCAATATTCAGAGTTTGGTATATATGGTTCAAGAGGTGTTAAAGAGTGAAAAAAACGGTTAGTTTTTTAACTGTTTTAATATATGAGAGGAGGGGAAAAATGAAAAAGCTTGTAAAGAAAGTCCCAAAAAAGAAGCAGTTGGTTTCTTTTTATGCCAAATGCGAAAATACTAATAATTGTAATGGTAAGTAAATTTTATCAGACAGATAGCAAGGAAAATGATTTTATCTATTGTTTTCCTTGCTATTAGGTTTTCTAAGGAGTTAATATTTATGTACAAAAGCGTATTTTATAATAATTGTGTCTCTTGGGGGATTATAGATGAGAAAGTTTTTGTATTTAATGAAGAAAGTAAGGATATATATGTTTTTACAGGTATGACTAAGGATATTTGGTTAATAGTTAATTATGAGAATCATTTACAGAAGATAATTAATAAAATAAATGATAATAAAATTGATGATTTGTCAGAGAAAATTATTGACCTAATCGATCATTTAGTGAGCAAGAATCTTTTGAAATACAAAATAGAAGAACAATATTAATAAAAGAAGTAATTATGTTTTTGGGAAAGTAAAGATAAACATGGCGATATTTCTATTTCGTTGGACAAATATAATTTTGAGAAAAATTTATGAGGAAAAAAATGGGAAAAAGAGATGATATGGTGCTATCATATTTTAATCAAATATCATGTGAAAAAAACAAATTGGTTAGTGTCGTAATTGAATTGTTGACACAATGCAATGTTTTCTGTAAACATTGCTATTTAGCGGAACATAACAATAAAGGATTGACAACTGAAACCGTAAAAAGATTATTACATGATTTGAGAAGTGTTGGAGTTATAGATGTAACATTTACAGGAGGAGAGATTTTTTTACGCAAAGATATTTTTGAGATTATTGAAGAGGCTAGAAAGCTTTATATGCGTGTATTTTTGCTGAGTAATGCAACATTGATTGATAAAGAGAAAGCGTTTCAGTTAAAAAAATTGCATATAGCGCAGTTTTCTACAACAGTATTTTCCTTGAAGCCTGAAATACATGATTTGATTACAGGAGTGAGAGGATCTCATAAAAAAACATTAATGGGAATTCAAGCGTTAAAAGAGAATAATGTGGCTGTTAATATAAAAATGCCAATCATGAAATATAATGTTGGGGAAATAAGGGAAATATTTGATTTTTGCCAAGATAATTATTTTGATTTTTTGGCATCTCCTAATATTTTTCAGAGGAATGATGGTGACAAGTCACCAGAATTATTACAGGTTAATGGTAAAGAGTTGTATGAAGCAGTAAAATTAATTGATGAATTGGAAACAGGTTTTGACTATGGTGATGTAAATAATTATGTTCAGAAAAATAAATATGATGTTCCTTGTATTGCCATTTTTAGTTCATTGGCTATAGACAGTGTTGGTGACGTTTATCCATGCAATTCTTTTTTATATAAGGTTGGTAATATTCTCGAAAGCTCTATTAATGAAATATGGAATGAATCTGAAAAACTGAGATTCATAAAGAGTATAAAAAGGAGCGATTTAACGAAATGTTGTAGTTGTGAGTTTGCAAATAATTGTACAAGATGCCCAGGAATGGCTTTAGCAGAATGTAATGATATGCTTGGCTGCGATCCATTTGCTTACAAGCTTGCTCAGATTAGAAGGAATCATTATGACTTAATAACTTTGGAGAAATAACATGTGAAACTTGCACAGGATGCTTTCCTAGATTAAATTGATAAATCAATTGGTCAATGCTCGCAGAAAAGGAATGTATAATTAGTTATTAAAAAAAATAATGTAAGAGGAAAACTGTGATGGGAAGAATATACAAGGCATATAGGGAAGTATTTTATATGTTTTGGAAAGGAAAAAAACGACTTGTAGTGTTATGTATATGTGTGGCGGGAATAGCAGGTCTGCTGGGACCAATAACGGTTTATGGGAATCGGGAAATCTTTAATAAGGGGATAGAGGTGGCGAAAGGAAATTATCTGTTTTCAAAGTATATTAATATTCTGGCACTCTTTATCCTGTGTTCTATTTTACCTCAAATGATTTCGGCTGTTATGGACTTATTTATTTATCCGCAGTGTCAGCTTTTTTTGCGGACAGAATATAGAGGTAGGATGTTACAGAAATTAAAAAAAATCGAGTACAAACATTTTGAAAATAAAAAGTCAGTAGAAATAATTGATAAGGCATACAGCAGGGCGGAGGAAGCGGCATTGCATTTATTTCCGCAGTATATTTTTACGGTTATTTCATCATTGGTTTGTGTATTTGGAATTTTTTTTCAGATTTTTACAATTGCATGGTGGATGCCTCTAACTATTTTATTTCCTTACATATTTGAAACATATTTGGTATATAGAAGTAACTTTGATATATATGAGGAAATGGAAACCTATTGGAATCAGGAGAGACAGTACTCAATATTGGGGAACGACTTAAAAGATAAGGATACAACAAGGGAGAATAAACTGAATCAGGCTTCGAATTACTTAATTGAGATTTACAGAAAAAGATTGAATACACGAAATAGCGAGTATGAGAAGTATTATTATTATTACTTGAAAAAAATAATATCTAGTAAAGCTCTTTCAAAGTTTGCACAAATTGTAAATGTAGTGATTTTATTTGTTCTGTTTTATAAAGGAACAATTAATATTGGACAGATGATATCATTTACAACTGCAATTTTCTCCTCTTTGTGGGTAGGAATGGATGGAGTAGCACAAGTTTTGAAATGGTCAGGGCACCACATTAATTCTTTTGATTATTATCGTAAATATTTTGAATTAAGTGAAGATAAAGCAGGAATGATTACAGATATACCATCAAAGATAATGATTGAGTTTAGAGATGTAAGCTTTCGGTATCCAGATACAGATAAGTTTGTCTTAAATGGCATTTCATTTAAGATAAATCCAGGGGAGAAAATTTCTATTGTAGGTGAAAATGGTGAAGGGAAGACTACCTTAATTAAACTTTTACTAGGTTTATATCGTCCAGATGAAGGTGAAATATTGATTTCTGGTAAAAATTTAGAATATTATTCTGTAGAAGCGAGGATAAGAATGTTCGGTACTATATTTCAGGATTTTAATCGATATGCACTTTCGGTAAAAGAAAATGTTAGTGTGGGATTAGGAGAAAAAGGGAACGATGAAAGTGCACGAAATGCTGCGATAAAGAAGGCTAAAGTGGACGAATTTCTCAATAGACTTCCCAAAGGAGAGGAGACAATATTAACACGAAATTTTACAGGAGGAGTAGATTTATCGGGTGGTGAGTGGCAAAGAATTGCTATTGCGCGTGCATTGATTGGAGATAAACCGATTTTGATATTGGATGAGCCAACAAGCCAGTTAGATCCGATGGCAGAGAGTAAATTATATTCAGAGTTTATGGAAATGTCCAAGGACAAGACGGCAGTTTTTATTACACATAGATTGGGTTCAACAATGATAACGGATCGAATTTTGGTGATATCGCAGGGAAGAATTGTAGAGGAAGGAACGCATCAGGAACTGATCAAAAAAGATGGAATTTATGCAAATATGTTTAATAGTCAAAAACAATGGTATAAGGAATTATAAAGAATAGTGGAGAAACATTTATGAATGATTTTACAAGTAAAATCGAAAGGAATGTGGAGAAAGAAAATAAGAATAAAGTAAAATACCTGTTTCGTCTGTGGAATTTTATTTTTTTATCGACAAAGAGGATAAGCTCAATTTATCTTGGATTATTTTTATTACTTTCGATTCTACGTCCATGCCTGGGCTTACTATGGGGAAAATATATCTTTTGGGCTGAAAACGTAAAAAATACTAAGAGTATTTATTGGGGTGTAATTGCTATCATTTGTATTTATTGCTTTTTAAATTGGTGTGCAGAACTAATTGAAAGTTTTATGGCTGTTAATGGAGATGGAGATATGGAACAATTAGATGCTGTGCAGGCTAATAGACAACAGGAATTGATGCATTGTAAAATGTTTAAAAAAATTAGCGATATTTCTCCTGAATATATGGAAATATCTAAGTTTATCGACAGAGTGAATAACGTTTTTGACTTTGCAGGGGACAGGGAAAATGGATTGAATAGAAAAGTCATGTTAAATGGTTATATTTTGGTGGCCAAAATTGTATCGGTTTTTTCAATTGCTGTAACGTTATATGTCCTGCATCCATGGCTGACGATGATATTATTAGCTGCGCCTTTGCCTACAATATGGAATTCGATGTTGAAAGAAAAAATAAGATTCCAGTATTCGAAGGATAATATGGAACTGATTCGAAAAGCAGAGTATTTTCAGAAATTGATGTTGTCTACTGCCAACAAAGAGATAAAAACGCTTGGGCTGTTTGATTTTTTTTATAAAAAGTGGAAAAATTGTGCTGATGAATGTACCTATAATGAAAGACAGGTTATTAAGCATCAGACAGTGTTAGGTATTATCAATAGTTTTATTATTAATGTTCTGAATATCATTGGAATTGTTATTGCGATTATTTTTATGATATATGGAAAGATTTCATTAGCAGAACTGGGAATTATATTGAGTTTAATTAGTGTTTTGATTAATGATACAGGAAATCTTTTTGAGGCGTTTTCAGCATTTATAAGTAAGAAGAATGAAGCTGCGCAATTTTTTACTTTTATGGATATGCCACAGCAGACGGCTGTTGGATGCAGGCTTCAAGATTTTCAGAAAGTGGAGGCACAACATGTTAAGTATAGATATCCTCTTTCTGAGAATTATGTTTTGGATGACATTGATTTTACACTTTCTCAAGGGGAAAAAGTGGCTTTTGTTGGGGAAAATGGTGCAGGAAAAAGCACTTTTATTAAAATGATTACAGGAACCTTGAATCCATCTGAAGGTGTACTTAAAATAAATGGATGTCCGTTTTTCGACGTTCAACAAGATTCACGTTATGATATACAGAGTGTTGTGGTGCAGAATCCTTCGCATTATATCACATTTACTATTGATGAGAATGTATACTTGGGAGATACGACACAAAATAGGCAGGAACAACGTATAAATGAAGCTATTGATTTTGCAGGGCTGGCGGGAATAGAGAAAAATACACTTTTGGGAAGAGATGTTGGCGGAATAGATTTGTCAGGAGGACAATGGCAGAAATTAGCTATTGCAAGGGCTGTATACAGAAATCGAGATTTGATAATTTTGGATGAGCCAACAAGTAATCTTGATCCGAAAGCAGAATCAGAGATATTTTCTAAGTATCTCGAAATGGCAAAAGATAAAACAGTTATTTTTGTAACACATCGGGTTGCTGCGGCTTCATTAGCTGACCGTATTGTGGTATTTGATAAAGGTAAGATTGTTGAGGATGGAACACATAGTAAGCTTATAGAAGAAAAGGGTAAATATGCGGAATTATATCAAAATCAAGCAAGGTGGTATAACCGATAGTTAATAGGGTACAGGCTAAGTTATGAAAGAGGAAATTGATAATTTATAGATAAAGAGGGTGATTTTTTAAAAACATATTTAATTAAAAATCATGATGAAGCGTTATACATTTGGAGGGAAAACAATATGACAAAAAACGCAGGCATAGCGGCTATGTCGAGGCTTTTTGACCTGTGCAGTCGGAGGCATAGACAAGCAAGATTGTTAAATAATTTCTTTACAGTTCTTTAGTATATAAGGATTAAGAAAACGGTGTACTAGAATATGAAAAATATAAGAATAAAATGCAGATATATAGTGGCTTCTTTTTTTTCAATACTAGTTTGTCTGGGAAACGCAGGAATGACATATTTTATGTCCAAAGTAATTTCGGAACCGAATACTGTTGATTTTATAAAAATGAATTCTTTTTTAGTATGTTCTATTATTACTCAACCAATTTTATCATTGTTAATATCGTACTTTTCAAGAAAGGATAAGTTTGAACATAAGGAGCTGTTGCTCAATTCAACAGTCAGAAAAAATATGCTCTTTGTTGAATCAGGAGATTATAATAATAAAATCAATTTTTTGAAGTCGAATAATCAAGAGAGAAGTATTTGCTTTTTTTTGTAATGTATCTGAAGCAGGAGCCTGCATAGTGGCTTTAGCTTTTTTGCTATCTGTCTATTTGAAATGGTATATTGTTATCACAGATATTATTATATATATAATAATTGCTAGCATTTCTGTAAGTCCTAATTTGAAACTGGCTAAAATGATGAGTGACTTTTGGGTAAAATACATCCAGAATACTAGATATTACAATTATATTTCTGATGTATTATCCAAAAAGGAGTATGTAGAAGAAAAAAATATATATCATTTTTTTGATTTCTTTGAAGATATTTTTGATAAAGAATTTCAAAAGGCAGCAGAAGAAAACAGAAATCTAGGGAAAAAAAGAGTTGTGTTGGAGGAAAAGAATAATATATTGAATTGTTTATTTGTGTTATTTGAAATTTTCTTTCTTGCTGTATTATGCCGAAGAGAATTGATTACAGTAGGATTCTTTGTTGTTCTGTTGCCATTTGCTATTACAACGTATTCAAAAGTGTGTACAGCTATTAATGGAATAAATAGTCTTTCGCAGGCAGATAAATACATTGCGGAGGAAAAAGAATTTTTGACTATGGAGCAAAAGAAAGAAATAAAGTATGAAAAAGAAGATAAGGCAATTAAGCTTGACGGCATTACTTTTTCATATCCTAACAATGAGAAAAAGGTGCTTAACGAGTTATCATTTTCGTTTGATAAAGGAAAAAAATATGCAATTGTTGGTGTGAACGGATCTGGAAAAACGACATTGGCAAAGATTATTTCTGGAATATATGAGCCTCAGAATGGGACTGTAACACGTTCAAGTGATGTTACTGTTCTTTTTCAGGATTTTAATAAGTATCCTTTTTCAGTAGCAGAAAATATATCTTTACAAAAAGATTATGATGTGAAAAAAATTCATAACATTTTAGGTTTATTAGGCTTGCAACCTAGAATAAATGAACTAAAGAATGGCATTGAAAGCGAATTGACAAACATAAAAGAGGATGGAGTTGATTTGTCAGGAGGGCAGTGGCAGAGATTGGCTTATCAAGAATACTATATTTTTCAAATGACATTGTTATTTTGGACGAACCAACAGCCAGCCTAGATCCTAAAATTGAAATCGAAATTTATAGAGATTACATGAAATGTTTATCAGATAAAACGGTTATTTATATAACCCACCGCTTGGGATATATCAAAGATGTTGATGAAATTTTAGTTTTAAATGATGGAAATATACAAGAACATGGAAAACCGATGAGCTTGCTTAGGGATGAAAATAGTTTCTTTTATCAATTATTCGAGGAGCAAAAAGGGTCATATGAAAAATACAATGGTTTATAGAGCTATGAAAACAGCATTCCGTACATGTCCGACAGATTGCATTATTATGTTTATCGTGCAGTTTTTAATTGTAAGCATTCCTATTGGCGGCTTGTATATGCTCAGATGGTTAGTCGATTCTTTGATGGATAAGAGTAACAGTTTTTTTTCTATTCCTATTGTTTGTTATTGCCTTCTGATTTGGGCACAAAAGACATTGCCAGATTGGTATCATCATTACTATTTGTTATATTATAGTTTGTTGAAATTTGAGAAGAAAATAAAAGTATATTTTTTTCAAATTTGTTTGTTAATGAGACTTGACGATTATAACGATGCAGAGTTCGTTAATCATTCGTTGCGAGCCAAAAATGCAAGTGTGAATATATTGAGATTATATCAAGCTGTTATTGAAATGATCTGCGCATTTTTGTCTGTGTTTGTGATGGGGGTTGCTGTCAGTAGTATTAATAGTAATCTAATTATTATTTTTGTTATAATGAGTTTGACGGAAATTCTCGATAATGTTTTTTCCTTATGGCAGAATAAGACAATTCTATATAAAAATACGCAGTTGGAAAAAGAAGAAGCTGAAATATCAGATTTAATATTTAGAGCAAATTCATTAAAGGAAATTGTAGTATTTCACTGTTATGAATATATAATTGAAAAATGGAAAAATGTAGTTTTTCAACTTGTGAGAAATGAGAGAGCTAAAGATTTCAAAATATTTGTATTTTCGTTATTTATGAAAATTATTTACTGTATAGATACAATTTTTGCTTACGCTTTTCTGTTCGTTTCATTTACTACAGGTAATATAGGGCTAAGTTCGTTTTCTGTATCTATTTCAGCAATTATTATGTTGAGAGGGATTTTTAGCAGTTTGTTTGATACTGTTGCTAATGTGTCTCAATTCGCTGCTATGGTTAAGCCATTTTATGAATATGTAGATATTGTTCAGAATAGAAATGATAGAAATACAATAGAAAATACAATAGATGGGACTATTTCTTTGGAAGATGTCTGTTATAAATATCATAATTCAGAAAAAAATGCAGTTAAGAATATTAATTTAATAATTGAGGAGGGTAAAAAATATGTTATTGTTGGAGAAAATGGTTCTGGCAAAACAACACTTATAAAGCTATTAATGGGATTATTCAAACCGAGTGAAGGAAAAATATTATATGGAGATGCAGATCAGAAGGTTTTTAACGAACAGGCACTTTATAAAAGCTTTTCGGCGGTATCTCAAAATTATAATATTTATGCGATATCAGTAAAGGATAATATTACTTTTTTGAATTCATCTAGTGAATTGGATATATATGAAGCTTTTGAGGATATGAATTTACAAGAACTAAATGATAAGTTGGATAATAAGATTGGAAGGGATTTTGATGGGATTGATTTATCCAGCGGACAAAAGCAGAAAATAGCCATTTTACGTGCAGAAAATAAAAATGGGAGAATCTTTTTTCTTGATGAACCAACCAGCGCTATTGATCCTCTTCAGGAGAAAAAAATATTTGATAGAATTCAGAAGGCTGCTAATGGAAGAACAACAATTATTATATCACATAGACTTTTATTGTGCAGATCAGCAGATGTGGTAATCATTATGGCTAATGGAGAAATCGTTGAGATGGGATCGCATGATGAATTGATATCAAAACAGGGAATATATTGGAATATGTATAAAGAACAGATGCAGTTGTATCAGATACAGGAATAAAAAATAAAGCATTATCGCCACATATCGTGGAGGTGGTCTATCGCTATAAAGAGCCGGAAATTATAGGTAGAATTTAGTATCAGTTCCAGTTAGAAGGAGATAGGAAAATGAATAGTACATATCAAGAATGATATATTTTTCTATGCAGATACAAAGGTATTTGAGCAGTTGGATTTTCAAATAATAGTTGGAGATCCGAGTTCTTAATTTTGGATGAACCATCAAGTCATCTTGACCAAGAGAGTATCTATGTGTTGAAAAAATATTTGTGTGAAACAGATAAAACGGTATTGTTTATCACACATGATATGGCATTGTTTGATGTGGCAGAACGGTGTATTGAGCTATAGCAAGAAATATTTCAGAGATAATAACAATTAATTTTTTATCTTGTCTCAGTATCAAAAACGTTGGACAAGATACTCGCGTAAGTATATAATAAAATTATCAAAGGAGATAGTGGCGCATATGGAAATCAGGTATGATAAGAAACTTGCAAGTCAGCTTATTAAATGGCTGGTGCTTGCCTGGGACCCGGATTTTACGAAGTTGACCCCAGAAGAGCGAAAGCGGCTGGAAGCGGCAGAACAGAGGATAGACAGCGGGGAGTATATAAAAGACAGTGAAATTAACTGGTAAACAAAAGGCGGGTGCGAGCTGAAAGAGGGAAAAAATGAAAGAATACAAATTTTATGGCTGGGAGCAGGCAGATACTCCAGTAGTAACGAATCAATATCCAAAAATTAAAACGCCAATAGACTTATATGATGCATTGTCAAAAATTTGGTGTGCGGATACCTGCGCACCGAGAATGCGCGCAAACTGGACACCGGAAAATAAAACACTCGGACAGTGTTCCATTACAGCATTTCTGGCACAGGATATCTTTGGCGGCAAGGTATATGGAATCCTAAGACCTGACGGCAACTATCACTGTTATAATGTGGCAGGCGGTCGGTGTTTTGATTTGACCAGCGAGCAGTTTGGCGATGAAGTTTTAAATTATGAAAACAATCCCGAGCAGTCACGTGAAGTGCATTTTGCAAAGGAGGAGAAACGGCAACGATATGAGCATTTAAAGAAAATGCTTCTCCTGATGGAATCGTGACAAGAACTGCCTTGTGCGTTCTTCCTTTGGATTTTCTATGACATCTTTGGGCGCTCCTTGTTCCAGAATTGTGCCGTCATCCATAAAGATAACATAATCGGCGACATCTCGCGCAAATGCCATCTCATGTGTGACAATAATCATGGTGGTTTCCTTGGCGGCAAGTTCTTGAATCACATGCAGCACTTCGCCGGTCAGTTCTGGATCAAGCGCGGAAGTTGGTTCGTCAAAACATAGAATATCAGGTGTGAGTGCCAGTGCACGCGCAATCGCAACGCGCTGGCATTGACCGCCTGAAAGTTGGTGTGGATAGTTTCCCATACGGTCGGCAAGTCCCATTTGATTTAGCAGTTCTTTTGCTTGCAGTTCAATTTCGAGCAGCCTTTCTTTTTTGTGTGCTTTAAAATCAGGTGCTTCCTTGGCAAGCAACTGTCCTGCCAGCATAACATTTTGCAGCGCAGTATATTGCGGAAACAAGTTGAACGATTGAAATACAAGACCAAAATGCAAGCGTTTCTTTCGGATTTCACTTTCTTTTCCTGTGGACGGATCGGCAGCGTCAAAAAGTGTTTTGCCGTTTACACGAATAACACCACTGTCTGGTTTTTCCAAAAAATTTAGGCAGCGCAGAAGTGTTGTCTTACCGCTTCCAGAAGATCCAATAATAGATACCGTCTGCCCTTTTTCCATAGAGAAACTAATATCTTTTAAGACTTGTGTCTTTTCAAATGTTTTCTGAATATGTTGTACTTCTAAGACAGCCATGTCAATTCCCCCTTACTTAAAATAATCTAGCCGTTTTTCAAGATATCCCAAAAGAGTAGTGAGAATACCATTCCAGATTAGATAATAGACCGCAGTAAAGAACAGCGGCCAGATTGCACCAGAAATTCCCTGCGAACCTTTTAGAAAAGACTGTCCAGCCCAGATAATTTCTTGCAAAGCAATAATGCGGGCAAGGGAAGTATCTTTTACCAGTGTAATAATTTCATTGGACATTGGCGGAACAATGCGCTTTATCATTTGAAGCAGTTTGACTTTGATAAAAATTTGTCTTTTGGTCATGCCAAGCACAAGACCTGCTTCTGTCTGACCGATGGGAATAGATTGAATGCCGCCGCGATAAATTTCAGAAAAATAACAGGCATAATTTAAAATAAAGGAAAAGCTAGCCGCTAGAAAACGGCCGCTTTCCCCGCCACCCCAGATAGGGTTGTGCAGTACCAGTCCTGGAAAATAATAAATAATCAGCAATTGGATCATAAGAGGCGTTCCTCGAATAATCCACACAAGAAATCTTGAAAAATATTTTATTGGTCTAAAATGGGACATGGAGCCAAACGCAATGAGCAGACCGAGCGGGAATGCACCGATAAGCGTGACAAAAAACAGCTTTAAAGTTTGTAGAAAACCAATATTTAATGAGCGGATAACAATTGGAAATTGTTCAATGATCAGTTGCATATGGAATCTCCTGTTTCGTTCCTTGTTTATTCCTGTTCAATAAGAGCAGCTTGGACACCATATTTCTCTGCGATTGCAAGCATACTTCCGTCCTGATAACTTGTGACAAAAAAGTCGTTTAGTGCAGTTGCGAGGTCGGAACCTTTTCTAAAACCAACGCCATATTTCTCATCATTTAGGCCTATTGTGTATGTAAGATTTGCGTATCCTGTGCCTTCTCCTACCATGGCGGCAGCCATAAGAGAGTCAATAATTGCAGCGTCAGAAGTTCCGGCGGCAACTTCCATCAAAGCATCTGCCTGCGCTGTGACAGGTGTGTGTTCAAGTTCGAGTGCAATTGCCTGCGCTTCCCCTGCGCTTCCTGCCTCGACTGCAAAGTTGACTTCTGGAATGTTGTTTTTGTCCTCGAAATCCTTTGCTTTATCAACGGGAACTACAATCACTTGTGCATTGTTGCAATAGGCGTTGGAACATTCCATAGCGCTTGTAACTTCTGGTGTGAGGGTCATGCCATTCCACACACAATCAATCGTTTGACCTTCGAGTTCCATAACTTTATTATCCCAATCAATCTCTACAAACTCGGCAGAGACATTAAGACTTTCCGCAAAGGCATTTGCCATGTCGGCGTCAAAACCAATCCAGTCGCCGTTTTCATCTTTGTAGTCCATCGGTTCAAAATCTGTGATTCCAACAACTAAGGTGCCTTTGTTCTTGATATAGTCAAGATCAGACTGCATTTTACTTTGTGCATCTGCTGAATTAGAAGCAGTATCGGAAGCTTGTGCAGATGTGGAACTTTCTACTTCTGCGTTTTGGGTGTCGCTTGTCGGTGTGCTGCTGTCTCCTTGTGTGGGTGTGGAATTGTTTGTGGATGCTGCAGGGGTGCTGCCGCATCCTACAAGTGCTGTTGAAAGTATCAATGCTGTAGTGAATCCTATCGTTTTTGTAATCTTGTTTTTCATAATATTCCTCCATAAAATAAAATCTTCAATTGCACGTTATCATGTTATCAGTTTACCGTATTAAAGTCAAGGGCATAAATTATTTTTATTGATAATTGATTTGATATATTTTTTACCCTATAATGAAAATAAAATATTAATTTTTTAGAGAAATAGGAGGGCGCATATGCAAAAGAATGAGAGAACAATTGACCCATACCTTTTTCGTGCAATTGTAAAGACAACTGACAGGATTCCTTTGATTCCATATGATCTAAAAAAATTAAGGCGTTAGAGATTTCTGATTGGTATAGAAGAATGCCTAGTTATGAAACAATCTTTTTTTCGTTTTAAGGAACATGACTTTTCTGTACTTGGGGAGATGGAAAATCTACATATGTTGAGAATCTATATACTTGAATCACCGCTGATTATCGCAGATTTTTCTTTTTTGAAAAAGTGCAAAAAAATGAAGAAATTAGATTTGGCAGAGACAAATTTTACAGGCTGTGCGTTTTTGCCATATCTTCCAGAACTTGTCTATGTGCGTCTGCCAAAGGATAAAGACCTTATTAATAAACAAGTTTTGGATACCCTTCACGCAAAGATTGAAGATTACCCAATTGTGGAGATTGTAGAGCAGATAAAAAAGCAGCGTACGCATTGACATTGCGAAAGGGTGCTGTGCCGGATTTATTTGACAGCAAGTTTGTCGGTCTGTCATATTGGAATCCTAAAGTGGCGTATCCACTGGACAAGACTGGACAAAAGATGACTCTGATAGAGCAGATTAATTTTGACAGGGCTACAGTGGATGAAAGACTGCCACAACAAGGAATGCTGCAGTTTTTTATTGCTTTAGATGACGATGACGGCTATCTGTTTGGATATGATAGTGAAGTGCCAGACAGCAAATGTTTTGCGTAGTGTATCATGAGACAGTGGATTATAATGTTACAAAAGAGCAGGTTTTGGGATTGAAGATTCCAGTGTGTACAGATCCAGAACTTGATGAATATTCGCCTGTTTGGTATGAGGCTGGTTTTGATATTGTGCCGCATGAAGTTTATATGCATCCTGACGACAGGCACTTTATGGAGCGATTACAGGAAACAGAAACTGCCGTAATAGGAAAAGACGTTAGAGGACGGCATTTTTTTAACGAGGAAGAAAAGGACTATTTTTATTACACATTGCCTTATTATGGAAGTCATATGCTAGGGTATCCGCTTTGGCTTCATTTCACACCCAAAAAGATTGTCAATAAAATGGATGAATATGATACAATGCTGTTACAAATTCATTCGGAAGTCAAGGAAAATGCAGACCGTGTGCTCTGGTCAGGCAGCGGTGCAATTCAATTTTTTATTGACAGTAAGGCGCTTGCGAAGCAGGATTTTAGCAAGGTATTGTATTATTGGGGCTGTGCAAATAAAGACCATATAGTGTAATAAGGGGGATTTTTGTGCAACAGGATAAGAAAACGATTGACCCATATCTTATGGGAGCAATAATGAAAGGCAACAGCAATGGAAGGTACGATATAAAGAAAATAAAGAGGTTAGAACTGACAGATGCGGCGATAGTAAAAACGATTAGAGGGAAAGGTATCGGAAAAAAGAGCGCATATGACGTTCTGACAGATGAAGATTATTGGTATCTGGATAGAGCGTTATCATATTATGGGCATAATATGTTGAGCTATCCATTTTTTGTACAGTTTGATCCAAGAAAAAATGCAAAGTATTACGATACAGTACTATTGCAGATTCATTCGGAGGTGACGGACGACGAGGATTATGTGTGCTGGGCAGATGGTGGTGCAGCCAATTTCTTTATCAATAGTGAAGCACTTGCGCGTCGGGATTTTAGGAACTGTAGAAAAATAACTGACACATCCTGACTTGTCTATTTCTCCGATTATGCATGTCAAAAATCCTCGCCGTAGCCCGCTACGACTACGTTTTTTTACATACCTTCTCGAAGAAATATCCTACGCAATTTGTATCACTTATTTTCCTACAATTCCTTAGCAAGGTGTTTTATTGCTGGGATTGTGATTAAAAATAACCCCTACCCCAGCTTACGAAAAAAAGGAATATAGGATATAATGGATTTCGGTGCGGCATTGGAAAAATATGTTGTGCTGAAATTTTTTATGCGCACACCGATGCAGAGGAACTATGCCATTACATAACGCATTGGTGAGCAGGGGGGGATTTTGTTGAAAAATAAGAAATTTTTATTTTGTTGGGTATTCGTTGGTATGATAATAAGTATACTCTCTGGCTGCGCTTCACAGCATAGTGTAGTGTCGTCAGAAACAGTTAATAACAGTAAAAAGCGCGAGGAGGTTGTCGTTGCAATTTCCACGGAGCCATCTACATTGGACCCATGTCAGGGTTGGGGGCATGGCAATACTCCGTTAATACAGAGCACGCTTATAAAATATAATGAGGAAATGCATTTTGAGGAAGACTTGGCGGTTGATTACAGCATTGATGAGACAGGATTGGTGTGGACATTTAAGTTACGTGACGATGCGTGTTTTACAGATGGGAAAACAGTCACAGCGGAGGATGTGGTATTTACTTTTGAGACGGCGAAGGCTGCGCAGGCTTCTATTGATTTAACTTTTCTGGAAAAAGTGGAGGCAAAAGATAACGCGACTGTCATTTTTTCACTGTCAAAACCAACCTCTGTTTTTCTAAATACGATTGCGTCGGTGGGAGTTGTCCCAAAACATGCATATGGCGCGAATTATGGAATTAATCCTGTCGGTTCCGGTCCGTGGAAATTTGTTCAGTGGAACCCACAAGAGCAGTTGATTTTGGAGGCGAATGAGGATTATTATGGAACGATTCCTTCTATTAAAAAAGTAACGATTGTTTTTATGGCGGAGGATGCTGCCTTTGCGGCAGTGCAGGCAGGGCAAGTTGACGTGGCGTTGACGGTGGCAACGCTTGCGGACAAAGAGATTGCAGGCTATCATTTGACACGTGTCACTTCTGTAGATAACCGTGGTTTTACGCTGCCAATACTGCCCAATGAGGGAAATGTTACAGAAGGTGGATATCCGATTGGAAATGATGTGACTTGTAATTTGGAAATCCGTCAGGCAATTGCCTATACAATAGATCGAGAACTGGTTTCCCAAGTGGCACTAAATGGGTTTGGGACACCTTGCTATTCCGAAAATGATGGAATGCCATGGAACAATTCGGCAGTAATGATTGAGACGGATGTAGAGTATGCAAAGAAATTGCTTGCCGATGCAGGCTGGGCGGATTCTGACAGAGATGACATTGTAGAAAAGAATGGGATTAAGGCGGAGTTTACTGTTTTGTATCCAAGTGGTGATTCTGTTCGTCAGGCAGTGGCAATGGCGGCTGCGGAGCAGGTAAAACAAATTGGTATTCATATTATAGTGGAAGGAACGAGCTGGGATGACTTGTCGAAGCGTATGTTTTCCAATGGCGTTATGATGGGTTGGGGTGCGGCAAATCCTTATGAGAGCTATTGTCTGTATTACAGCAAGGGTGCATTTCGGGAGGATTTTTACAATCCAGAAGGGTATCAATTAGAGAAAACGGACGCCTATTTGTCTGCTGCTATGGAAGCATTGACAATAGAAGAGGGGTATAAAAATTGGCAACTTGCACAGTGGAATGGTGAGACAGGCACATGCATGAAGGGTATCTGCCCGTGGGTGTGGATTGTCAATGTAGACCATTTATATTATGTGCGTGACGGACTGGATATTGGCAGGCAGCAACTTCACCCACACGGTGCTTCCATGCCACTTTTACAGAATCTGCATACATGGCAGTGGATATGATATGTATGTCAGAGATACGGCAAATTGGTGCAAGATGACATAATAAGAGTTTGAGTGAATACGACATTTGTGTCAGAAATGAGGTGAATTCATGTGAAAAACATGGCTGCAAAGATTGTTATATTATTCTTGAAAAATAGTATACGAATGTTATCACTGCTTTTTGCAGTTAGCATTATCTCTTTTGCGTTGGTGAGTGCTTCACCAATTGACCCAGTACAACAATATATTATGGGAATGGGACCTGTCTCAGAGGAACAGCGAGCTGAGATTGAAGTGTATTGGGGGCTTGATAAGCCGCCGGCTGCTCAATATTTTAGCTGGCTCTGCACGCTTTTTCGCGGGGATTTTGGCACATCACTACTGTATCGCAGGCCTGTGATTGAAATCATTGCAGAGCGCTTTCAAAATTCACTTGCTCTAATGTTGTGCGCGTGGGTATTTTCAGGAGTCATTGGCTTTTCATTGGGCTGCGTTATGGGCATGAATCGGGACAAGTGGCAAGATAAACTGATCCGAAAGCTCTGCTATTTTTTGAGTAGTGTGCCAACTTTTTGGCTGGGGCTTGTATTTTTATTGCTTTTTTCTGTAAAATTAGGTTGGTTTCCTATTGGATTTTCAACGCCAATCGGACTGCGCAACAGCGAAGTGCATATATGGCAGCGTTTGTATCATTTAGCATTACCAGCATTCACATTGAGTTTAATGTCTTTTTCCAACATTGCACTTCATACAAGGCAGAAGATGATTGATGTAATGAATAGTGCATACGTTCTGTTTGCGCGTGCGCGTGGGGAGTGTGGATGGATACTGTTTGTTCGTCATGGATTGCGCAATACGCTTTTGCCGGCGTTAACATTGCAGTTTGCTTCCTTTGCAGAACTTTTTGGCGGTTCGGTGCTTGCAGAGAATGTATTTTCTTATCCAGGGCTTGGATCTGCGGTTTCCGCGGCAGGACTTAATTCTGATGTGCCACTTCTGCTGGGAATCACGCTGTTTTCGACACTGTTTGTCTGTGTAGGAAATATGGTTTCCAATCTGTTGTACGGCGTTATTGACCCACAGATTAGGGAAGTATGGTAGCTGATAAAATAATCTTATAAGAACTTATAAATAAGTGTTGATTTTTTTAACTTTTATTGATAGTATAAAATGCAAACATTATAAGGAGTTTTTAATTATGGGCAAATACTATTCTATCAATAAGTTTTCAAAAATATTAGGAGTATCAGCACAAACATTAAGAAATTGGGATAATAATGGTAAACTTCACCCACATCATACTTCTAATAATGGATACAGATATTATTCACAGGAACAGTTAAATCAAGTTATGAACATAAAACCTAATTTAGACAGACTTGTAATAGGTTATTGCAGGGTTTCAAGTAATAGGCAAAAAGATGACTTGGAACGGCAAATAGAGAATATGAAATTGTATCTTACTGCACAAGGCAAATCACTTGAAATAATCAGTGACATAGGTTCTGGAATAAATGTAACAGTTCAGCCATACCCATTCATAAGTTGTCGGATTGTACAATTTAACAAATAATTTAGTCTATTTCCGACAACTTATTTCATGTCGGGCGTCCGCCCTATAAAATGGAATATACAAAATGCTTTATGTGAGCAAGCTCCCAACAGCATTTTGTATATTCGATTTTGCATGGCTGAACTGTTACGAATAAATCATAAGAAAAGGGGATTAAAAGAACTTATGAAACGGATATCACAAAATAAGGTTGATAAGGTAGTTGTTCTTTATAAAGATAGATGATTACGATCTGGGTTTGAGTTAGTAGAATATATTGCTAGTACACCGTTTTTTAATTCCTTATATACCAAGCACTGGTTATTTGCATCATTGCCGCGTTGTCGTCAGTCAACGATGCCACCGCATCGCCTCTTTCCTCCGCTTTGCATTGATACAAATATCAAGCACTTTGTGTACGAGGATTAAAAAAACGGTGTACTAGTTTATATAATTGCGATATAGAAATAATTGACAACACTGAAAAATCACAACAGCAAGAACTTGTTGAAGATTTTGTACAAATAATAACTGTATTCCGTTGTAAATTACAAGGAAAACGAGCGAATAAAGCAAGAAATCTTGTAAAAGGGCTTATAGAGGAGGGTGAACAATGATAAAAACAATTCAATGTTACTGCCAAACAACAAACACAAGACGAAATTATTCCAATAAGCAAATACCGCCAGATTTGCTTATAACTGGGCATTAGTCAGAGAAAAAGAGAATTATAAAGATAGTGGGAAATTTATATCGGAGGGAGAGCTGCAAAAAGAATTTACGCAATTAAAGAAAATGGAGGAATATGACTGGTTAAATAAGGTATCTAATAATGTTACAAAACAGGCGGTAAAAGATGCTTGTAATATATAAACGATTTTTAAAAGGATTTGCAAACTTTCCAAAATTTAAAATATGATGGAATAAACGGGTGGATTACAGTTGGAATGGAATATGAGGAGTCTGCTGCGCCATCGTCTAATGAGGGTATTGGAATTGATTTAGGGATTAAAGATTTGGCAGCATGTTCCGATGAGCATAAATATCTGAATATAAATAAAACGCAAAGAGTAAAGAAACTAGAAAAACAAAAACGCAGGTTACAGCGTTCCATATCAAGAAGATATGAGAAAAATAAGAAAGGAGAATGTTACTGCAAAACACGTAACATTATAAAAGCGAAAAGAAACTTTTAGAATTAAATTACAGACTAGCAAACAAACGTCA
>ERZ808049.51-NODE-51-length-131701-cov-21.530557_pt1 | contig 131701 bp, 100 predicted proteins | sample MGYA00380198_ERZ808049 | MGnify/ENA primary metagenome ERZ808049 (study PRJEB31490, sample SAMN06133414) | mouse gut metagenome | isolation source: Z2_2 | host: mice | place: China: Chengdu | collected 2015-05 ...
TAAGGCAAACAGCGTAAAGGGAAACGGTATAGGGCAGGGACTGCCCGAATTAACGCCTGTGGAGATAGTAGGTAAACAAACCAAACAAGTTTGAGTGCAAGTTTGGTTACGAGGTTGATGAAGCAGGAAGCCCATTAGCTTTAGACAATGGGTAGTTCACATAAGTATTAATGGTAAGGAGAAAACAGAATGACAAAAGTATCTATTGTAGTACCAGTATACAATGAAGAGGGTAATGTGGTCGAATTGCACAAGGAAATAAAGGATGTCTGTGAGGAAAATCAGTATGAGTTTGAAATTATTTTTGTAAATGATGGTTCTTCTGACAGAACAGAGGAAATCTGTAAGACTTTACGTCCGTTGAAATATATTTGTTTGCGTAGAAACTTTGGGCAGACTGCTGCAATGGATGCTGGGATTAAGGAAGCGCAATATGATTATATTGTAACGATGGATGGGGACCGACAGAATGATCCTGCTGATATTCCAATGATGATAAAGTATCTTGAGGAAAATGATTTGGATGTAGTGTCTGGATGGCGTAAACATCGAAAGGACACTATAATGAAAAAATTTACATCAAGAGGAGCAAATCTTCTTCGCCATATTTTGGTGCATGATGGTATTCATGATAGTGGCTGTTCTTTGAAAGTGTATAAGAAGGAATGTTTTGATCATGTCAATTTGTATGGTGAGCAGCACAGATTTATTCCAGCGATTTTGAAAATAAAAGGTTTTAAGGTTGGAGAAGTTGTTGTGAACCATCGGCCAAGAACTGCTGGGAAGACAAAATATAATTGGAAACGAACAATAAAAGGTTTTGTAGATATGATATCAGTTTGGTTTTGGAATAAGTATTCTACTAGACCCTTGCATTTATTAGGTGGTATGGGATTTGTGTTTCTGCTTCTGGGCGGAGGATGTGGAATCTGGTCTATTGTGTTGTTCTGTGAGGGCAGAAAGATGTCCAACAATATATTTCCACCATTGCTGACAGTGTTTTTTATTATAATAGGTTTACTTCTATTTATATTTGGGCTTATGAGTGAAATTTTGGTAAAAACTTATTATGGTGTTCATGTGGATTCTTCTTATAGTGTGAAAGAAATCAGTGAATATAGAGAGGACTAAATTGTTATAAATTCTATTGGGAATAAAAAGGATTTTGCATACTTTCAAATTGTATATTGATATAATAGAGGATAAAGAAAGTGGCAATATAGAGTTAAGTGGTAGATTGTGAAAATTTTTCATCGGATATTTGTCTTTTATTCAAAAATTATAAATTTCCTCTTGTCGATTATATGGAATTACAAATGCAAGAGTTTTATATAAATAATGGTTATGAGGAAGTTATGAATTTGACATGGTTTTGTCATAGTCCTGTTAAAGGAAAACCTTGTGGCTTTTGCGGTCCTTGTGATGATACGATAAAAGAAGGAATGCAGGGGCGATTGTCCCCAGAAGCACTGAAACGCCATAAATATAGAAAAATATACAGATATTTTTATCTCATATGTAAACATTTGAAAATCTCAATAAATTAATTATTTTATTTTAATGCACGTCTGATGTCAGATTTAGACATCAGACAAATTTTACCAAGTATTTTTTCGTGTCATTATTCTCAAGACAAAGAATTTATTCAATGGGAAAGAGAGTAGTTTTGTTATGAAAGATATTTTTTACAGCATATATGCAGTAACTCATATATGGAAGTATGGATACTATTGTAGCAATGGCAGCCCCAACAGCGCCATATTTTGGAATTAGCAAGTAATTGAGTGTCAAATTAATAATAATAACCAATATATACCAAAGTGCCCGCATCTTTGCATATCCCATAAAATCTAAAAAGTTTGCATACAGTGATGACATACAAGACAGAAAGTAATATGGAATCAATAAATAGAGAATTTTGCTTGCGTCAATATAGTCCTCTCCATAAATAATTTTGATTGCAATTCCTCCAAGTAGAGCAAAACATAGACATATAAAAATGGAAACAGCGTTATTGAGAAAACTTACTTTTTTGAATTTATGTTTTTTCTCATTGAAGTTTTCTTTTGTGATCATTACCAATGAAGAAACAGTGCCTGTCCAGATTGCCATATTTACATTGGTAGCTTTAGAGACAAGTTGCTTCGCGATAGAGTAAATGGAAACTTGCTGCTTGGTACCAAATAACCCTAACATGAAAGTATCCATTTCCATAAGTACCAGACTTCCAATTGACGTAAGAACTAAAGGAATTGCATATTTAAGAATTTTGTTTACTAATTGCAAATCTTTTATACCTTGAAGTATTGCTTGACCGCTATAATTTTTGGAAGTAATTCGTATATTACAGATTAAAATTATTGTACCGGCAACACAATATCCAAATGCGATGCTTGTTGGATTATCATATATAAAAAGAAAACATATAGTAAATAAGCAATATGAAAAATACTCAATAAACGTAATAGTACATAGTTTTTTCAACTCCTGGATTCCAATATAAAAGTGCTTAAAAAATTCTGTAAGGGAATTAAAAAAAACCATTATACTCATTATATACAATAAAATTTTAAGGTTTGGGTATGGCTGGGGGAAACCAATTTTATTCACAAGAAAAGGTGCAGTTAAAATAATTGTCATCAATATAATAATACTCATAAATATTCTAGCTCCCAAAGCAGCACCAAAACAATGTTCCCTGTTATTGCTATTGGTTATATGCACTTTGGAGGAAATATTGATACCAAACCAGCCAATATGGAAAGCCATATTGGCTATTGAAAAGAAAAAGACCCATTCTGCATACGCATCAACACCTAAATATCTGGCATAAAAAACATCTGCAATAAAATAAAATACCATCGCAAATACTTTAGCTAGAAAGGACCATATTATGTTTGAAACTAGTTCATCTTTTAGCTTCATTTTCCACTTGTCGATCATGAAAAATCCTCCTGTATAGAATATGATAATTATCATTTTCCCAAATCAATATACGAACCCAAAATGGCATCATATTCGTCAGGTTCAAAACGTTCCATTCCACTTCCGGGAAAAAACGTCAGTTCACCAAAGTAGAGTTTTTTATTTATCTCATAAAAGTCAACTCTTACAAAGGGGAGGTCATGGGATAACAGCTCTGCCAGTTCAATCATTTTATTTAGATTCCTTGGACGTTCAAGTTGACAATCATTTGAAGTGTTTGGGCGCTTCAAGTCTAGCTTATTCCAGGACTCGTCATAAAATACTTTTTTAATTCCATCCATTGCTTCCCTGTCTGCACATGCCAAGATCAGACGAACCCTACCGTTAAAGCAGTGTATTTTATAATCTATAAGTCCATTCTCCTTGTGGTTATGCATCATTTTTTCGATGATAATCCTTGGCTTGACATTCTTATAAGGGTATTCTCGATTCGCATAATAATATTTCCTTTTTAGTGCTTTATTCAATTTTTTACGCACATCATCAGTTAGATCTCGTTTCGTATTACATAAAATAACACTGCCTGAATCATGGGTACATTTGATGACAAATTCATCTGGTAATTCGTCAGTGTTAATATGATTTGCGTTCTCATAGACGCCTAATAGTGGAATTAAATAATCAGTTCCTATTTTATTTGCGATATAATCTCGCACAAGATATTTGTCCACCATAATTGAATATCTGTCATCATGGTTGTGTATTTTTAGCCATTGCAATTTTTCGTTAAAAGTTTTTGGAGGTGTTAAATTTAATTTTTTACCTGTTCGGATTCTATAAAGAATTTTTAAATAAGGTTCGTCAGGGATAATACTACATATATTGGTCAAAAATATATAAAGATTTTTAATATAAGATATTTTAATCAGTTTTTTTATCATCTTAAAATCCCTTCTACAACGTCTTTTCGAGGACATTCAGATAGTTTTTGCCAATGCTTTCCCATTTAAATATTTTCTCAACATGAGCCAGACTGTTTTGTCCCATTGTTCTTCTCAAGTCATCATCTGCACATAATTTGGCAAGATTGTCGACAAAAGTGTCTATTGGGGCAATAATTCCATTATTAGTGACTAACTCATAGCTGCCTTCACAAGGCGTCATAATCACTGGCAGGCCACATGCCATAGCTTCTAGTACAACATTAGGCATACCTTCTTTTTTAGACGGAAGGATAAAAAGGTCAGCCATCTGATAATACTGGAGCAATTCAGTTTTGTCTTTCTGCCCTTCAAAACGTATCATGTCTGTACACGCACTTTCAATAGCTATTTTTTCTAATTGTTTTCTGTATGGACCATCACCAACAATAATTAAATGGATATTTTTATGGCATTTTTCTTGAATTTCTTGTAGTTTTGGAATAATAAATTGTAGTCCCTTTCGCTCAATAAGGCGAGAGACAAATAAAATCGAACAATCACTTGAATTGTTTTTTGTAATATTCGTAGGATAGAATTTTGTCGTATCGACGCCATTATAGATAATGTCAATCTGTCGTTTGTCATAGAAATCTTTTGCCAGTTTTTTTAGTCCTTTACTATTGGCAATCAATGCATCCGCATTATTCCAGATTATTTTTAAAAAAGGACCAAGTATTTTATAGAGAAAGGTAAATCGATCTTGAAATCCCGGAATATCTCCGCCACCAAAACGGATGATATAAGGAATATGATATTTTTTCTTCAGCAGATATCCGATAGGACCACTTGGAATACCAAAAAACACCTGACATACATCAAAGTGCCGTTCTTTTTCTAAGTGCTTTATTACTGGCCATACCTTGCAGAGATAATCTGCCATTTCTGTAAAGCCGCAATGTTCCTTATACTTTCTTTTTGCCTGAATACGAATGATTTGGACACCATTATCATTTTCTGTTTCTGGTAGTCCCTCATACCAGACAGAGATAACTGTGACATTATGCCCTGTTCTAGCATATTCTCTTGAAAGATACATACAAGCATTGGCTCCACCGCCTCCAATAGGCGGGTACTCATGTGATACAACTAATATTTTCATAGTAAAAATCCTTATTAAAAATTTTTCTAATTCTATATTGAATACACCAGTTTACAACTTTTTAATGATTTGATTATTTAAGACTCCCTGAATTAATACGCTGTAACGAGTCTTACTAATTTTTCGGGGGTGGAGGTTTAATCCCAAAGTGGCAAATAATATTTTAGTAACAAATTTTAACTATTTTGAGTATCAAATATTGTATTCTCTAGCAAAATTTGCACCCTATGAATTCAGAAAAAATAGCATTTTCAAGAATTTGGATAAAATATTATCTATTTATGAAAAAAGTTGTAAAGTGGTGTATTGAATAGACTTCGCAAAATATCAATTTAGCGAAGTCTTAATATGTTGCTTAAAATATTTTTGTAGTCCTTGTTGCTTTTTCAAAAATTGCATATTATAATATCAGATATGTAAAAATGTGTATGAGTGCAGTTCATACCGTTTAATTACTAGCTTTACAAAATTACACAACTACTTTAACACTTAAAAAAATTGATATTTTGCGAAGTCTATAAGAAGTACAAAAAAGAATTTGTAGAAATTTTATGAATCATTAGGAACAACATAGTTATTTTATTGTCTTTTAGATGATTAGTTTATAGAAGTCAGGAAATTAATGCATATGAAAATATTAATGATATCTCATGAATATCCTCCTATCGGGGGTGGTGGAGCAAATGCCTGTATGTATCTTGCAAGGGAGTATGCCAAGGTGCTCCATGATGTGACAATTGTATCAGTATGGTATGAGGGACAGCTTGAGACAGAAGACAGCTACGGAATTCACATTATTCGAGTGAAATCAAAACGAAGGTATAAGGAACATTGCAGCTTTTTGGAGATGACAGATTATCTATATAAGGCATGGCCGATAGTAAAACGACTAGAAAAGGAACATCATTTTGATATTTGTCAGGTTTTTTTCGGAATACCAAGTGGACCAATTGGGTATGCACTTAGAAAGAAATATGGGGTTCCCTATATAATCCGCTTTGGTGGCGGGGATATCCCGGGATTTCAGGATAGGTTCGCGGTTTTGTATAAAATGCTTGGACCGTTTTTGAAGGTGATATGGAGCAATGCTGACGCATTAATTGCGAATAGTGAGGGATTAAAAAAGCTGGCAGTTGATTTTTATGACAAAAAAACAATTGATGTTATTTATAACGGTGTCGATACTAATAAATTTTATCCTATTATAAAAAGTGAAAATGGATATAGTACTGATAATAAGATTATAAAGATTTTATTTGTTTCCCGTCTGATTGAACGCAAGGGGTTGCAGTTTATCATTCCAAAATTAAAAGAAATTGAGAAAAAATCTCAAAAAAAAATACAACTGGTTATTGTTGGCGATGGACCATACAGGGAAAAATTAGAAAAAATAGCCAATGAGAATAGATGTACTAGCATGATTTGTTTTGAAGGGCAGAAGGATAAAGCAGAATTACTTTCATATTATCAGCAGGCGGATATATTTATTCTTCCATCTAAAAAAGAGGGGATGCCTAATGTAGTGTTAGAGGCTATGGCCTGTGGACTTCCGATTGTAATGACTCCCTGTGAGGGTAGTAAAGAACTAGTAACGAATAATGGCATTATCTCTTCTATTGATACTTTTGCTGATAAACTCACAGAGCTATGCTCAAATGCAAAAATGAGACGGGAGATGGGACAAAATAGTTTGATCAATATTGAGAAAATTTTTCAGTGGAAAAGTGTAAGTAGAAAATATATGGATATATTTGAAGAAATAGATAAAAAGGAAGCAAACTGAAAATTGGAGTGAGATGTTAAGAATGAAATACACAATAATTTCGTGTTCAATCTCGTCTGGAACGATTCTAAGCCATACAGAGGAACCAGAACTTGACATTAAACAGGCATTTAAAGGAAGTAAATCAAAAGTATTAATATATATTAGAATGATGTGGTTTAAATATAATTTTTCCATGAAAAAAATGGTTGAGTAAATCATTAAATGATTTGGGAGATATAAATATAGCTTTTGACTCCTGCGTAAATGAATTTATTCTCGTGTGGCTAAAGGAAACCTATTCGGACAGGCGGTTTGTATTTTACTATTGGAATTCTATAAATGCTTCATCATTTCCGGTTGAAAAGGTCAGGGCATTGGGATATGAGGTATGGGGATTTGACCCGACAGATGCTAATAAATATCAGTATCAGCTCAATCCACAGTTTTTTGTCAGAGCTGGTATAACTGTCTAAACGACGTAGATGTTCCCCAAAATGATATTAGGAACTGTAGAAAAATAACTGACGCATCTTGACTTGGATATTTCTTCGAGGATGCATCACTTATTTTCCTACAATTCCTTAGTTTTGTAAGAGTTGACTTTTATGAGATAAATGAAAAACTCTACTTTGGTGAACTGTCGTTTTTTTCCGGAAGTGGAATGGAACGTTTTGAACCTGACGAATATGATGTCATTTTGGGTTCGTATATTGATTTGGGAAAATGATAATTATCATATTCTATACAGGAGGATTTTTCATGATCGACAAATGGAAAATGAAGCTAAAAGATGAACTAGTCTCAAACATAATATGGTCCTTTCTAGCTAAAGTATTTGCCATGGTATTTTATTTTATTGCAGATGTTTTTTATGCTAGATATTTAGGTGTTGATGTGTATGCAGAATGGGTCTTTTTCTTTTCAATAGCCAATATGGCTTTCCACATTGGCTGGTTTGGAATCAATATTTCTTCTAAAGTATACATTGCAAAAATTGATGAACGAGAGAAATGCTTTGGTGCTGCTATTGTCGTCCGAGGACTTATCAGCAGTGTTATTTTGATAATTATTCTTTTATTGGCACCCCGGATTGTAGGAAAGATAGGTTATCCTAAACCATATGAAAATTTAAAAACGCTAATGACAATTATGGGTGGAATGGTTTTTTTTAATTCATTTACCGAGTTTTTTAAGCATTTTTATATTGGAATTCAGGAATACAAAAGATTATGTGCGGTGACATTTATGGAATATTTTTTGTATTGTTTTTTTTCTATGGTGTTTCTTCTGCTGAATCGTAATCCAATAAACATAGCACTTGGATACTGTGCGGCAGGAATAGTAATTATGATGTGTAATATTATGCTGGTATTGAAAAAATATAACAAAAGCTTGATAAAGGAAGGGATAAGGGATTTTCGGTTACAAGGAAAAATTGTGAAATATGCGATACCGCTTGTCCTAACGTCATTGGGCGGGCTGGTTCTTATGGAAATGGACACATTTATGCTTGGCTTGTTCTGCTCAAAAGAACAAGTCTCTGTATACTCTATAGCAAAACAGCTAGTATCAAAGGCAACAAATGTAAATATGGCAATATGGACGGGAACCGTTGCCTCATTAGCAATGATTACGAAAGAAAACTTTATAGATAAAAAGAATAAGTTCCAAAAGGTAAATAGGTTGAATAATTTGGTGGCAGCAGTGATATGTGTGTGTTTTCTTGTGTTTGGGAATATAGCAATTCATGCTGTGTATGGGGGTGAGTATGCAGCTGCGGGCAGCATATTAATTCTGCTAATACCATATTATTTTTTGTATTGCAGTTTTTCATTATATGCCAACTTTCTGGACTTTATGGGACATGCAAAAATTAGGGCGCTATGGTTTATTTCTGTTATTGTAATTAATTTTTCCTTAAATTATTTGCTTATTCCAAAATATGGAGCAACAGGTGCAGCAGTTGCGACAATTGCGTCAATTATACCATATACGATTTACTGCATATATGATGTGTGGAAGATATTTAAAAATAAGGCAGTTTGTTTTGACTATTTATAAAAAGGAGATTAATGATGAGTTTTATGACAGCGTTCGGACTGGCAAGTATTATGCTTTGTGTAGGAATTTTGTTGCGGGCAAAAATATCATTTCTGAGAAATATGCTCGTACCAGCAAGTGTAATAGGTGGAATTATCGGTATTATTTTTATGAATGTAGTTTCAGAAGTTGCAATAAATATTGGAACAGATGCAGATATGTTTACGAACATTGTAAATAATCTGTTTACGATTTCATTTATTTCTATCACCTTGAGTAATGAACATAAGGGAGAAGAAGATAACGCCAAAGGTATTATAAAAGGAGCAACAGCATTGGGGTTAGTATGGTGTGTTCTATATGCGGCAACACCGATTATTGCTACTGGAATTATTTATGTGATTGGCGGCAATACTAGTATGGATGCCATATATGGCATGCTTGTTCAGTTCGCATTTTGTCAGGGACCAGGGCAGTCGGCAGCATATGGTGCTATTTTTGAACAGTATGGATGGAGTAATGCCTCTACAGTAGCAATTGCGCTGTCAGCAATAGGTTTTGTCGCAGCATTTCTTGTCGGAATACCAGCCGCAAAGATAGGAATAAAAAGAGGAATATCAAAGAATTGCGGAAAAATAAATGATTCTATTCTGAAAGGATATCTCAAAAAAGAGGAGCAAAATGAATATATGGTAAAAGATACTACCTGCAACAGTAATATTGAGACGCTGTCTTTTCATTTTGCGTTGATAGGTCTCTGCTATATGTTAGCAGTGGGGATTGCCAGAGTGCTTTCTCTAATACCAGGATTTCTAGGTACGTCAATGAGCAATATGATGTTCATGAATGGAATGTATGCTGCATACATAGTCAAATTTCTAATGAATAAGCTGCATCTCGATTTCTTGCAGGATAATACACTGCAAACTAAAATTACAGGATGGACGTCAGATTATCTTGTAGTTTGTGCCTTTATGGCAGTATCGTTTGTTGTGATTAAGGACTGGATATGGATTATTCTGATTGTGTCTGTAGTAATTACAATCATTACATTTGTGGTCTGTTTTTATTTTGGGCAAAGATTTGGCGGGGTAAATGATTTTGAGCGTACACTGGGGTTATATGGGACCTGTACAGGGACGGTTCCAAGTGGTGTCACGCTGGTTCGGATTGTTGATCCAGATTTCAAGACAACAACCAGTGTAGAGCTTGGAGCGTGTAATTTGGTCATGATTGCCAGTACACCAGTGTATATTATTATATTGGCGTTGGTATCCGGAAGCATGGAAATGCTGTCTGCAGTAGCAGCACTTATGGTGTGTGCCATCATATATTTGATATTATTAAAAGCAGTTGGATTATGGGGGAAAAAGACATATAGCTGGAGGAAGTAACGAATATGGACCAGATCTTTTATAATGGAAAAATTATTACAATGAATGCAACAGACGAGGTGCAGGAGCGTAGAACGGAACCACAGGCTATTTTGATAAGGGAGGGAAAAATCAAAATGGTGGGCCGTCTTTCTGATATCGAGGAGTGTGCTGAACCGTCAGTGCATAGAAGAAATCTTGAAGGAAAATGTCTGATGCCCGCGTTTATTGACGCGCACAGTCACTTTGTCATGAATGGTCAGATGTCGGTTATGGTGAATCTTTCGGATTGTGTGTCATTTGATGATGTGATAAGTGTTTTAAAGAAATATATAGAGAGGAACAAACTGACAAAAAAGGATGCTGTCGTTGGATTTGGATATGACCATAATTTCTTGAAAGAACATACACACCCTGACAAAAGGGTGCTAGATCAGGTAAGTTTGGAAATTCCCATTATTATTTTGCATGTTTCAGCACATCTCGCCTGTGTGAACTCAGCAACACTGCGTCTTGCTTGTATAGACGAAAATACAAAGAATCCTGATGGCGGTGTTTTTGGACGTTTTCAGGATAGCAGTGAACTGAGCGGATATGTTGAGGAGAAGGCAGTTGGTCTGCTGCAGGCAGCGGTTGTTCCACGGGTAAAATTTGATATTTCATCAGTAATGCAAAATATGCAGGCAGAATACATTAAAAATGGAATTACTACCGTTCAGGATGGTGCATCAACACAAAAAGATATTGAGATGCTTATTAAAATGAATGATGCAGGCTACCTGAAACTGGATGTCGTGTCATATCCTCTTATGACGGCTGATGGTGAACAAGTCATGAAACTGTTTGGAGATGATTATTGTAATTATAAAAATCATTTAAAGATTGGTGGTTATAAAGTAGTGCTGGATGGTTCACCGCAAGGCCGTTCTGCTTGGATGTCAGAGCCTTATCTGGGCGGGGAACCTGGTTATTGCGGATATCCATGGCTGAAGAATGACATACTATATCAATATATACAGAGAGCGATGAATAAGAATCAGCAGATTTTGGCGCATTGTAATGGGGATGCAGCAAGTGAACAATTTCTATCTGTATATGAGTCAGTATTAGAGAATACAGAAAAGAAAAAAGATTTAAGACCTGTTATGATTCATTGCCAGACAGTTAGAAATGACCAGTTGGACAGAATGGCAAAAATATCCATGATTGCATCTGTTTTTGTTGGGCATGTTTGGTATTGGGGGGATGTGCATATGAGCAATTTGGGTGCGAAGCGGGGGGGGCGTATCAGTCCAGTAAAAGATGCGCTAGATAGGGGAATCTGTGTGAATTTTCATCAGGATACGCCTGTTACGAAACCTGATATGCTTCATTCCATATGGTGTGCAGTTAACAGAGTGAGCAGAAGTGGATGCAAAATAGGAGAAGACCAGGCAATTGGAGTATATGATGCCCTGAAAGCAGTAACAGTGAATGCGGCTTATCAGTACTTTGAGGAGGATGCAAAGGGAAGTATTGTAGCAGGGAAAAGGGCAGATTTGGTTATTTTGGACAAGTCCCCGCTTAATGTGGATAAAATGGAAATAAGAGATATTAGAGTATTAGAGACAATTAAAGATGGAGAGACGATATATAGCGTCTGACAATGTGTGCAGGAGGAACAGAAATTGGAGAGAGATGGTAAAGAATGTGATATTGGGAAAATAGCAAGACTTCATAGACTGATAAAAATTAGAATGAAGCTCATCGCATGTTCCATACTTGGAAAGTTGGATTTTCAAACGATTTTGTGGATGAATCGGAAGAGGGAGCCAATTGATATTGACCATCCAAAAACATTTGACGATAAAATGTGGTATATGAAAAAACATTTTTACAGCTCCCTTGTGGAAAAATGTGCAGATAAAGTCACTGTCAGGGATTATGTAAAAGAATGCGGGTTAGAGGACATTTTGGTACCATTATATGGGATTTATGACAGTCTGGATGAAGTGGATTTTCAGTTACTTCCAGAGGAATGCTATATCAAATGCAATCACTCATCAGGCTATAATTATCTGTACCGCAAAAATAGGACAGATGAAAAGTGGTTAAAGCAATTATTTCACCTTTATCAAAAATACAACTATTATGCAGTGAAACGAGAATGGTCGTACAAAAATACTGTGCCTAGAATTGTATTGGAGAAAAAGCTCCAAAGTAAAAATGGGCAACCATTGCTAGATTATAGGCTGTTTTGTTTTCATGGTGTTTTAAGGCTTGTGATGGTCAATAAAGGGACTACAACGAGTGAGGGCGAACACGCCAGCGGAGTGCAGCGGTCTTTCTACACATCCGACTTTGAGAGGATTCCTGATATTACTATCATGGGAGACAGCCCGTCACCACTAAAACTGGATAAGCCGCAGGGGTGGAATAGAATGGTTGATGTTGCACAGATTCTTTCAAAACCGTTTGCTTTTTGTAGGATCGATTTATATAACATAGATGGTAAGGTATATTTAAGTGAAATGACTTTCTTTCCAAATTCAGGTGTAAATCGTTTTCAGCCATATGAATGGGCATTAAGACTTGGGGAATGGATTGACCTGGCTAAATGTCAGACAAGTCCAGTGTATCATTTTATAGAGTAGTTGTGTAATAGATTTTCAGCAATAGTTTAGAACTTTGTATTTGTTGCAAAGTCTACGAAACACCATAGTGATAGGAGGTTTTGTATGATTTGATGTCTGTAACAGGAAGCTGAATAATAAGCCGTTAATATTTTCAAGTATAATCGTTTTTTGTTACTTGACAATAACAATGTAATAATGTATGGTAAAAAATGCAAAGAAATAATAGTGCGTAATTTTGGCAAAATGATTTTTGCTAGGCATTGAGGTATTAAGAGCTATATGTTGCTGCTTGGAAAGGAATAATTGTCAATGGTTTTTTCATCGTTGATTTTTATATGGATGTTTTTGCCAGTCGTTTTTATTGGATATATTATCTTGCCAGATCGATTTAAGAATATCACTTTGCTTTTTGTAAGTTTAATTTTTTATGCGTGGGGTGAGCCTAAGTATATTGTTTTAATGATTTGTTCTATTTTTATAAATTATGTTATTGGATTATTGATGGAGAGATATGAAAACAAGAAAAAACAATTACTTATAATAGGTATTATTCTAAATATTGCAATTTTAGGCTATTTCAAATATTTTAATTTTTTGATAGATATTATAAATTTATTTATTAAACAGGATTTAACTTTATTAGATATTTCATTACCAATTGGAATATCTTTCTTTACATTCCAGATATTGTCCTATATAATTGATTTGTATCGCGGACAATATAAAGCACAGAAAAATATTGTTAATCTTGCGCTGTATATCTCTTTCTTTCCACAACTTATTGCAGGACCAATAGTAAGATATAAGGATATCAATCAACAATTAGATAGCAGAAGGCAAACTCTTGAACAGATAGCAGCAGGTATCAGAAGATTTATTTATGGATTGGGCAAAAAAATAATTATTGCTAATACAGTTGCGCAATGTGTCGATAAAATTTATGCAATTGATTATGCTGACATTAGTGGAGTAACAGCATGGATAGGGGCAATGTGCTATATGTTGCAGATATATTATGATTTTTCAGGATATTCTGACATGGCAATTGGTTTGGGGAAAATGTTTGGATTTGAATTTCTGGAGAATTTTAATTATCCTTATCTTTCTGCTTCAATACAGGAATTTTGGCAAAGATGGCACATATCTCTCGGAACATGGTTTAGAGAGTATTTATATATTCCAATGGGAGGAAATAGAAAAGGGGTTAGTAGAACCTATATTAATTTATTAATCGTTTTTATTGTTACTGGTCTTTGGCATGGGGCAAGTTTTAATTTTATCTTATGGGGATTGTATCATGGCTTACTTCAGATTATAGAGAGAGTGGGATTAAGTAATATTTTGAAGAAACATAAAGTTGTTGCACATTTATATGTTTTCATAACAGTAATATTTGGATGGGTATTATTTAGGGCAGAAGGTTTGACTCAGGCGATTGGAATTATAAAAAGAATGGTTTTACCTTGGAAGTATAAGGAAGATGTCTTGATAATGGGCAGCATCTTTGGAAACAAGACGCTACTCATTATATTGATAGGAATATTTGGCTGTGGGCTGTTTCAGTATGCTGTTAAAAAAATTAGGTTTGCTGAAAAATGGAGAAATTCCTATTTAGAAATGGCATATTGTGGAATGGTTTTTGTATTATGCATTGTAATGCTTGCAGGAAATACGTATAATCCTTTTATATATTTTAGATTTTAGGGGGTATGTATGGGGAAACAGAAATCTGTTATATGGATTATAATTTTTTTGCTAATAACGATTTTCCCTTGGGGGTTATATGCATTAATGGGAGAACATCTGGAATCGGTGGAACATGAAAATCGCAAATTAGAGGAAAAACCAGTTATTTCCAAAGATAATTATGAGAAATTTCCCCAAATGTATGAGTCATATTTTAATGATAATATTCCTTTTAGAAATCAATTAGTAGAGATTAATGGTGCAATAGATTATTTTTTATTTCATCAGTCATCGACAGATAGGGTTTGTATTGGGCAAAATGGATGGTTGTTTTATTGTGATAATGAAGATTTTAATCCTATAGAACAGTCTTTGGGGTATTGGTATTTTACAGAAGATGAGCTTAAGCAGATAGCGGATAATTTAAAAGTTGCGGAACAAGTTTTAAGTAGTAAAGATATAGAGTTTGTTCTTTTTATTGTACCTAATAAAGAAACAATTTATAAAGAGGAATTACCAGAATATTATGTTTCAAAAAGCCAATACACAGTAGTAGATCAATTGATTGACTATTTAAACGAAAATACAAATATTAGAATTGTATATCCGAAAGAAGAAATGCTTTGTATAAAAGAAGAATATTCAGATATACCATTGTATTATAAAATTGATACACACTGGAATAATGCAGGCGCCTATGTTGGGGCTGTTAGTCTTGCAAAAGAACTTGGAATAGAATTACCTCCATTTAGTGAGTTAGATTTAAAGGCAAGAGGCGTCATTACTGGTGATTTGGCGAAAATGCTTAATATCTCTATACCAAATGGCGATATTGGATATGATATTTCATGGGGAGAAACTATAGAACTTGAGGAAAAGAAATGGGAATTTTCTAAGGAGTTTATCTACCATGTACCGTACTCTAATCATAAAACATTAGTAGTTCGTAGGGATTCATTTTCTACAGCATTAGCCCCGATTATAGCAACACAATTTGAAGATAGTATATGGATTCATATGTGGGAATTTAAACCACAACAGATATTTGATAATAACGCGGATGTTTTTGTTTTTGAAACAGCAGAGAGATATGTAGAAAAGTTATTAGATTTTCAAATAATAGAGGAAAAATGAAAACTAGTATAGCAAAAGGGAAAAGAAAAATAAAAACACAGATGGAGTAGAATTTATGGCAAAGAAAAGATATATAACAATAGCTATAATAGTTGTAGTATCAATATTTTTAGCATATCTGCAATTTGTACAATGTAGATGCAATACAGATGATGCTGGAACATATGCATATATGTATAACTATTTTGAATTAGGTAATAAAGAGTTAGGATTAAAAACGTTTTTAAATCCATGGTTCTTTTGTTCTGCTATCGCGTATTTGTTGAATATAGGAGGAAGTGGTACGTTTTCTTCTCTCGCATATATTTCCTTTTGGTATGGAATAGCAGTTTTTTTAACACTTTTACTGATAATGCATAATAAAGATTCCAGATGGTTACTTGCATTTGCTGCATTTATTCTTTTGCCCTATCGAACGACAAATAAGTATCATATGGTTGTGGCATTTGTTACTCTTTTTGCAATATGGGCATTGCAGCTTTATGAGGATAACAGGAAAAAGTGGATACTGTTTTTGGTTGGATTCGTATCTATATACACATTGTTGTTCACGGATGACAGACTGTTATTGGTGCTTTTTTTGTTTGTTCCATTAAGCGTATATCTTATAATTCTCTTATTTCAAGATTATGATAAACGCAAGTATCTTTATGTGGCTTTTTGGGGAGTTGCGTTAGTTGCGGGAATATTAAAAATTATTGATATGATCACAATTAAAATTTCGGGACAAGGATTAGGGATTATGGAGGCGATGGGAGGTTATGGTGGTGTCGACTATTATAATTGGATAGATGTTGAAAATTTTTTTAGTAAAGGAATCCCTTCGTTGTTTAGTTCTTTATTGATTCAATGGAATGTACCTATCGAAGGCGGAATGATACAATTTAAATCGTTTTATTGGATAATAAGAATTATAATTGCAGGATTAGCACTGGCGGCCTTAATTAGCAGGTGGATAGAGATATTAAAAAAGGGATTAAAAAGCATTGCGTTATTGGATTCATTATCTGTGATATGCACAACTGTTGTTTTGGCATTTAATATGTGTAATGGCATGATAAAATACTATAATATAAAAGGTGCACCGATGAACAGATATGCAAGTGTCTGTTGGTTTTTACTTGTAGTAATTTTGGCGCGGTGGCTGGACGAACGTTATGGCGCAACTATGATTTTTCATAATATATCCAATAACTCATTTCTTGGAGTGGTATTTATTTTATTGAGTATTGGTTATGTTAATCCTGTATTTGTTCCATCAGAGGACATTATAAATAGTGGTTTTGCGTTTGAGATTGATTTTTTGAAAGAACATGGTGACACATATAAATATGGTTTAGGAAGTCATTGGAAATCTGTTCCTGTAACAGCTGCTACAAATGCAGAGTATGTTGTTTGTAAAGCTCTGATTGAGGATGATAAATTTGTGTGCGGTAAAAGTGATGGTTTTTATAGAGATGGGGGAAATTATTTTAATTTTATAGTGTCAGATGGTAATAATGACATGACAATATCCCACGAAAATATTAATAAAATTAGAGGGAATTATATAGAAGCTTATTCTGATGAGGATACCATTTATGTGTATGATTATGATGTGCGTTTTGATACGACAGTTGTTATGGATACAGCAGGTATGGGATATGAACTTACAGATACAATTACTTATTATTTAGATCTTCCAGTTGGTTCTAGCAGAATAGAGCTTACAACAGCAGCAAAAGATAATTTGCTGTTAAATGTATTGGAAAATGATGAGATTGCAAATGTGAGGATTGATAATAAGGGAGATGACATTGCCACAATTGAGATTACCTGTCTGCAAAATACGCAAATAGGGTTATCTGTAGGGCGCAGAGAAGATATTCCTACAATATTGTATAAAATAGAGATAAAAAGAACTGCCGGAGCAGTTTTTGTGGATAAAGAACAGACAAAGTTGCCACTGAATGAGGGAAGATATATTGTTACATTTTCTGGTGAAGATTTGAAGGACATGAAGATAAACTGGAAAATTGATGGTGAGGTGACTCAGTTGACAAATGGAAGAATTAAAAGACGCTATTTGATTGATATTTCAAGAAAACAAGATATTGAATATGAAATTGTAACAAATGGTGCTTTGGTTGAAACCATTTATTATGAAAATGAAAACCTATTTGATGAGTAGAAGTGAAAGGGTTGCAGATTTGGAAAAACGGCAGAGTAATTTTGAATTGTTACGTATTGTATGTATGCTGCTAATAATGGGATTGCATATTACCAGACAGACAAAGATGGGTGATTACTTGATTGGTGATGGAGTAGATTATTATTATAGTATATTGTTAGGCTCTGCTGGACGGTTTGTGTGTAATACATTTGTTATGATAGGCGCGTGGTTTTTGGTAGATACTAAGTTTAGGGCTGAGAGAGTTGTTAATTTATGGATGGAAATATTTTTGTATGCTGTTAGTATAACAGTTATTTGCATTGTGATTGGATGTAAAGATGCTAATATAACTACGTTGATACAAGCATGTTTTCCAATTTTTGGAAGACCAGTATGGTTTGGATCGGAATATATTTGTTTATTACTGTTAACACCGTGGTTGAATGAAATGCTCATGGAAAAAAATCAGCAGAAAACGAAACAAATAATAAAATTATTTGGCATATTGATTATAGGATGTGCCACGCTGTTTCCAATAGAACATGTTACCCCTGCATTTAGTGAATTGATTTGGTTTTGCTTTTTGTATCTATTTATAGGGCTTTATAAGAGATATCAATTTTTTAAATATCAATGGTTTGAAAAATATAGTCTTTTGTGGTTTATAGTAGGGTATCTGTTTTTATGTGGAATAAGAGTATTAGCAAATTACTTAAATCATGAGGGATTGTATAGAATTTTTATTCATTATTATGCACATTATGAGGCACTTTTGGGTTTTATATGTTCTCTGGCTCTTTTCTTTATATTTAAGAATTGGAATATAAGACCGAATCGTTTTGTGAATTTAGTATCTCGTTCAACATTTGCAGTGTATATTATTCATCAAACACCAGCGTTTTATAATTATATGTGGAATGGAATATTTCGGATAGATCCTGCTGTAGAATCTGGAAACGGAATTGTTTATTCGCTGTTTGTAATTGCAGCAATATTTGTGGTGAGTGTTTGCGTGGATAATGTAAGGATTTTTGTAATGGATAGGTCAATTTATAAGTGTAAAGTGTATCGATTAGTGTGTAAGCGACTTGAAGAATTTTATCAATGAGCTATAAATTTCTAATGCTTCTTTAACACAATATAATAGAGTTATACAAAGACAAGTTGATTGGGAATTTTGTAGATTATAAATCGATTAAGGAAGACTCTTCCTCTCCTACTCGGTCGCTGGACACTCGTCTGTTTTGCTGGCATACTTTTTGGGTGCCGTGCATAAAAGGATTAAGATCCAACTGAGTGGATACTTAATCCTTAATTTTTTAATTGTAACATGATATATTCTGATATAGTAAAATAATGTATTTTAGATAAGATCAGAAATGCAATGCCTTGTATCGAAATGTAGATAATGGCATTCCGCAGATTCTAGCAGCTTCTGTGCCAGATATCTCGCCTTGCTTCCAGCGAAGACATGTTTTTTCAAAATTGTCGGGTAGTGGATGGGATGGTCTGCCAAATCGTACACCACGGGCTTTTGCAGCACAGATTCCTTCAGATTGCCGTTGTCGTATGTTTTCTCTTTCGTTTTGGGCGACAAAAGAGAGTATTTGTAATACAACATCACTTAAAAAAGTTCCAATAAGATCCTTTCCTTGACGTGTATCCAGAAGTGGCATATCTAGTACTGCAATATCAATCTGTTTCTCTTTTGTCAGCATACGCCATTGTTCTATGATTTCTTCGTAATTGCGTCCTAGCCGGTCAATGCTTTTTATGAAGAGTACATCATTTTTTTTCAGCTCTCGGACCATTTTCGTATAAGATGGACGCTGGAAATCTTTCCCAGATTGTTTGTCAATATAGATGTTTTGGGCAGAAATACCAATGCCGTGCAATGCAAGCAACTGCCTGTCCTCATTCTGTTCCCGAGTGCTGACTCGAACATATCCATAATTCATTGTTTACCCCTCCAAAATATATATGTAAATTTGTGTTTGGAGAAATTATACACTTTTGATATGAGGATTTGGTATTGATATTAAATATTTAGGTTTCCTTTCTTTATTAGTTGATTCCATTCCTTTCTATAAAATATTAAGGAAAATATACTGGTTATAATGGCAGAAAAACAGAATACAATTATTGCGCTCTTAATCCACTCCAGATAATTCTGGATTTCCTGTACTTGAAGTGGAAGATAATAAAAACATAGTAGTATCGTACATACATTAATTAGTGTTACAATCCAGCGCTTTATAAATTTACATACTTTTCGTTTTATAATATGTTGTGATAAATATAGAATATAGTAGATAGTTCGGTAAATCATCGCTGTTACAGTTGCTAATGCAACGCCTATAATGCCGTTTTTATGCACAAGAATACAGGATAATATGATATTTAATCCAGCTTCTATAAAAGCAGCTTTTTTTGTAGATTTAAATTCTCCGGCGGCAATTGTCAATTGGTGATATGGTTGTCTTAGGCAATAAATGCCTTCGGCAAGCAAAAGTAATCCTGCTGCAATAGGTCTATAATATTCTGCATCTGTAAATGTATTTGTATATAATTGGATAAATGGCATAATCATAATTGCTCCCGTTGTAAATATAGTAATCACAACGAAATGAATCAAAAATTCTATAAAATCAAAGAATTGCATTAAACGTTTGGTTTCATGTTGTGCAAGCATGTTTCCAAATACTGCTTCTGAACCAGCAGTAAAGGAGCCAGTGAGTGTGACAAGACTTGTCATGATATAACTATATATAGAATAAACAGCAACTTCTAATGGGGTTACAAAAATTGTTAATACAAAAAAGTCAGTTTTAGAATGCAGGAAATATGCAATATGTTGTCCTAGGCAATCCCATTTTTGTTTTAAATAATTTGCTTGAGCAGGGATCTCTTTGATAGAGTAATGTTTTTTAACGTATTCATTAAGTATTAGAATTCTGATAATATGAAGGAAACAGTAAGAAAATTTAACAGATAGAATATTACAATTATAATAAATAAGAATACAAGTTAATAAGATGTTAAATATTGTTGTCCCACTTTGAAGTAGTCTGATAATATACCCACGTTGATCTGCATGGAGTAATATCGAATTTGAAATTCCCATATAATACTCTGCAAGATTTGATAAAGAAATTACGAAAACAAGGCAAAAAGTGAATGTCCAACTAAGACTATAATTTGAAGCAATGTATTTAAAGGAACAAGCAAGTATTAATGTATAGCCAATGAAAATAAAGGCAATCTTTTTAAAAAATTGTCGTACAGAAGCTAATACGAGATTCAAGGTATTCGTATCGTGTTCAGAAAGCGGCTTATATAATGCCGCTCGTGCCACACCACCGATTCCCCCTTCAAGAAGAGAAATGTAACCTAGAAATTCTGCTATAGAAACAGTTGTACCATAAAGCTCAGAACCAAAACCAGATATCATTAATCTTGGAAGTAACATGCCACAAATGATACCAATGAGCTGACAGAAAAGTGATGCAATTGTATTATAAAGAAAATGTCTGTTGCGCATTTGTTCGATTCTTCCTTTCATCAGCATAAAATCATTTATTTTTTACATAATAATTTGAATCTGTTCCATTTGAATAAAGACTTTTGATATAATTTATTAGTGAGTTTAAGTTTAATTGTTCTCTGGAAAGCATTGGAACACCATGTTGAATGTATAGTTTTATAATAAATAAATACTTTTTAAATCCATAGTGATGGCGTACTGCTTCCGCTAATCTTATGCTACAGGCATATTGCATTTTTTTTAGCTCTCTTTTGGAATAGTGTTCTAATAGGAAATCACAAACGTTTATTTCTTCATAAAGCCTTATTAGAAAAGTATTCCAATCAGTGTGTGTTGTGAGAGAACCATGGTTCCTTGTCATACAATAGATAATATTTTTGTCTGCTGCTATTTTTTTACTGTAATAACCACTTTGGGCAGTGAACATGATATCATTAGAATATAGTATTTCTTTAAATTGTATATTGTGTTGTCTAATAAGGTCGTGTTTGATTAATCTCGAACACGGAGAACAAGTTGTTATTTTTAATCGCAAAAGGTTTTCCTTGGTTGGATTTTCAAGAAAATGATTGATACACTTTTTCAACTTTAAATGTCTATTGGCGATTTTTCCTGTATCAAGATAGATGCTTGTAGGGATAAAAAACACTTCATCATAATCTGTTTCAAAGTAAGTACAAACTTTCTCATACATTTCTGGCATAAAAAAATCATCTGCATCTGCAAACAGAATCCATTTGCCATCTGCATGTTGTAAACCGATATTTCTACAAGTTCCTGCACCCTTCCGCCTAGTATTATTAGTATAAAATTGGACAAGGTCACAATACTTTTTTTGTAATTCTGTTAATATTTGTAAATGATGATTACTGTTGTCATCAACCACAATGATTTGTACATCTGGAGACTGTGGAATGGAATCAATTAATTTATACAATAATTCCGGAGTATTATAATGTGGAATAATGATACTGAGATTCCTCATATACTTTTTTGCCATTTCGTGTTCCTCCGATTATGTTATAGGGTAATTAATGGTTGCAATTAACCAAAAACTGAAAAACATTTGGATATATCTCTTCAAGTTTCTGTATAAATAGATCATTTTCACATTGCGTCACATTTTTTATTGAAAGTGCATTTTTTTGAGCACCTTTTACTAATGGGGGTAATATCAAATGGTTTTTAACCCATATGACAGTAACCTCGTTTTTGAGTTCCATTACTTTGAGCCACAAATCGTCTGCGGTAAGACAATACTTTTTTATATTATCTATAATAAACGCTTCTTCGGGAAGCGCATGTGGTGGATATAGAGCGCCAGCACCGCCAGTAGCACATAGTAGATAGGAAGGTGTTAATATTCTTCTGTATTCATATTTCCAATCACTGTATTTTTGAAGTTTGCCGTTAGAATTAAATGTAATTAAATGGACTCTTCGTGCACATACGGATTGGGGATATTTTTCATGAGTTTTCATCAAAGATTCAATTAATTTAGGAGGATAAATGATATCATCATCAACTGTAATAATAATGTCGTTTGGAAATTCCTGCATTGCATAGAAATATTTACCATGAGGTTTCAAGCCAAGATTTCTATGCTTATATTCTATACCATACTGTTCAAAGCTTCTCATTTCTTCTGTTATTTTATTTTCTATGGTATCTTCATCCAGCCAGACAATAATATGATCCGGTTTTACAGTTTGAAGCAACAAGCTTTTTAAGGTGCTCCCAATGGTTTCATAGCGTTTATTGTAAGTTTTTAAGGATACTATGATTTTTTCTTTTCTGTTTTTCTCTGTATTTATACCAAACCTATAAGATGAATGTTCAATTTTTTGGCGAAGTAACATTCCGATGAGTATATCTGGAACATGTTCAATAGACTGTTGAAGTTTATATGGATTCATGATAATCGTTCCTTTCTATTTTGTTTAGGTATTAAAAAAGTGTACTTTTTTGTAAATATAGAACAGTTGGAGAATCGTAAAATCACATGTCGAAAGAGGCGAAAAATTATTATTGCAAACTCATTTGAACTGATGTAAACTAAATAAAAAACATAATTATAGACTTACAAAAAAGTACACTTTTTTGTAAGGTCGTTTTTTAAAGGAAAAAGAATGAGAAAAGAATGGAAAAGAAACCTTAGCATAATTATTCCGCATTACAATACTCCTGATTTATTAGAGAAACTTATTCGTTCTATTCCAGTGGACAAAGATATACAAATTGTGGTTGTTGATGATAACAGTAGTATGGGATTGGACAAACTTAATCGTGTGAGAGCGGAATATGGTCAGAACGTTGAATTTTATATAAATGATTCATATGTGAAAGGCGCCGGGGCATGCAGAAATATTGGGTTGAAGCATGCAGATGGAAAGTGGTTATTGTTTGCCGATGCGGATGATTTTTATGTGGATGGAATGTACGATATCGTGTCAGCATATTTTGAATCGGATTATGATGAAGTTTTTTTTACGCCAACCAGTATTTATCTGGATTCAGGAAAACCATGTAACAGGCACGAGGCATATGAAAAGCGGATAAACCAGTATATCGCAAAGCCTAGTAGGGAAAATATGCTACGCATTAAGCTTGCGACAAATGCGCCATGGGCAAGTATGATTCGTCATTCAGTAGTATATCAGCACAATATTCGCTTTGATGAGGTGTTATTTTTTAATGATATTATGTTTATGACCAAAGTTGGATATCATAGTAGCAAGGTTACAGTTTCACAGCAGACAATATATTGTGTTACGAAAAGCAAAGGGTCACTGACAACGCATATAGAGTGGGATGCCTATGAGATTCGGTTGCAGGAGTTTTTAAAAGTCTGTCGGTTCATCAAAAAAAAATATTCCAAAAAGGATTTCAAAAACCTGGACTGTACAGGTTTGGGGATGATATGTATGGCAGCGCGGCAGCACTATGGATTTAGAAAGTATCTATACATTATGAATCAGTTTTTCCAGAGCAGGATTCCACTTTTTTCATGGAAACAACTGAATTTTGATTTGTTAAAAAAATGGGCAGAAAACCGTAGCCACAGGAAATTGGATTCAAATTACTATGTAAAGCAAAATATGCAATGACAGACTGGCTGGAAGAAGATTTGAGTATATGGATAAAAAAATGCGAAATATTGATAGGACAACAGAGGACGGGCTTTGTACATCATGTGGGATATGTGCGGCAGTATGTCCTGTATCTTGTATATGTTTTGAGCGGCGGAATGAAACATATCTGCCAGTAATTAACCATGATAAATGTATTCAATGTGGAAAATGTCTAAGAACTTGTCCGGGATATGCATACACATATGATACTAAGATAGAAAAGGAACCACTCTGCTTTTCTGTACAGGCAAAGGATAAAAAAATTTTGAAGCATGCCTCCAGTGGTGGGGTGGTTACAGCTATGGTGCGAAAACTGCTACGTGATGGCCAGTACCACACAGCATTTCTCGTACTGGATTATGACTATGAAAATCAGTTAGAGACAAAGCCTATCTGTGAAGAGGAGATACTTCAAAGGACACAACAGTCAAGATATATTCCTGTGTCGCAGGAAAAAGCAGTCCGGTTTATCTTGGAAAATCCTGATAAAAGGGTTATTTTTGTTGGAACCGGCTGTGCAGTGCATGGACTGTGCAATGCACTGAAGGAGGCAGGGCGCAGCCGTGAACAGGTCCTGATACTAGGGTTATTTTGCGATCAAACAATGACCTATTCTATATATGAATACCTGAAGCGGTTAAAATCATGGAACAGCCCTGTGAAAGCGCTGCATTTTCGGGATAAGAGAGCAGGTGGCTGGCCAGGAAATATCCGAATGGAATTTCAGAATGGAACACATGTACATCTTCCGGCGAATGAGCGGATGATTGTGAAAGCGTTCTGTAAGCAGAAACGATGTCTGTACTGCATGGATAAATTAAATGTGGAAGCAGACCTGTCGGTTGGGGATAACTATACCAAAAAAGATGATTCCGCGGAAGGGTCTAGCAGTCTGATTGTCAGAACAGCGGCTGGACAGAAATCATGGGAGCACTGTCAGGATGAATTTTTTATGTTCCACGCCGAATACTCGGATATTAAAAGTTCACAGCATTTAGACAAAAAGTTTGAAAACCAGTGGATGAACAATCTGGTTTTCGCAGATGCGCATAATGGGCGTCAGGTGGAGTATGGGATTCCCTGTGATCTGAAGCCGTCTGGCGCAACAGATTGCAAAGTTGGCAGAAAGGATAGAGAGCACCTGAAAAAACAATTGAGAAAGCAGAGACTGGGAGAGAGCCGCTCCTATGGATGCATCAGACGATATCGCGCAATAAAATTGGCCAGAATGGGGTTGGGCAAACTGCTTATTGGGTTGCATTTGTACAAAAAATCATGATGGAGAAATAGATGAGAGTTAAAAAGGCAATTATTAATATTGTGGTGGGGGGAGTAGGGACGCTTTTTTCTGGTGTGCTTCTATTTGTGAGCCGCATTATTTTTGTTCAGTTTCTCAGTGATGAATATCTAGGGGTTTCTAGTCTTCTCACCAATATATTGTCCATTCTTAGCATGGCGGAGCTGGGGATTGGGACGGCAATCGGGTTTAGCCTGTATGAGCCGCTTGCAGAGGGAGATACAGAAAAAATTAAGTCAATTATGCATTTCCTCAAACGCATCTATTTTCTGATTGGTTTTGTCATTATGGCCGTAGGTATAGTTCTACTTCCTTTTTTGCCGTGGCTGGTTAAGGGAACGACGGACTTGGTGGATTTGAACTTGGTTTATATGCTGTATGTGGTTCAGTCCGCATCATCTTACTGGTTTTGGGCATATAAGAGCATTTTGCTGCGTGCAGATCAAAAACTGTATCTGGTAAACTTTTACCAAGTTCTCATCAATTTTGTTGTGACAATAGTTCAACTTGTTACACTTGCAATGTTTCGGAATTTTTTGCTCTACTCTGTCATTGGACTTCTGTCAAATGTTCTGATTAATATATTGGTTTCAATTACAGTAGACAAGGTATATCTTTTTATAAAGGATTCTAGTTATAAGAGGCTTGAGACGGACGAGAAAAAGCATATTTTTAAGGATGTTTTTGGCATGGCATTGTTTAAAGTGAATACAACAATTGTCAATTCTACAGACAATATTTTGATATCTGCGTTTATTCATATAAAGGTTGTGGCATTATATGGAAATTATCAGACGATAATTTCTGGAATTTCTCAGATTGCCATGCAGCTGTTTGCAGGGGTAACGGCAACAATAGGAAATTTATTTGTAGAGGAGTCAGAGGAGAAAAGCGAATTTGTTTTTCGGTGTATACAGTTACTCTGTTACTGGTTTTACTCGTTTGTCGGCATTGGTATTTTAGTGTTAATAAATCCGGTGATTCTAATTTTTTTTGGCAAAGAGAGAACTTTTTCAGCAGATTTGGTATTTTTGCAGGTCTTATATTTTATAATAAACGGTTTTCAAAGAACTTCATTTATATATAGGGACGCATGTGGACTCTTTTGGAAAGGAAAAATGCGACCAGTTATGACGGCAATCTTAAATATTGTTATTTCGATTACGCTAGTTGTGCGGATTGGGCTTGCAGGGGTTATTTTGGGAACCATTTTGAGCTGGCTTTTCACGACCTGGTGGTATGATCCTGTTTTAATTTATCGAAATGTTTTTAAGAAGCCAGTCAGACAGTACTTTTATGCATATGGGAAAGCTGTTTTTGTAACACTGCTTACAGGGACTGCAACCGTATGGCTGGCAGTTGCGATTCCGTTTGGAGGTATGGGGGGATTTGCAGTACGATGTATTGCTGTGATGCTGATACCAAACAGTGGGTATTTTTTGTTTTATCATAAGACGGAGGAATTTGGCTATTTAAAAGAGATTCTGTTAAATGGATGCAAAAAAGTGGTCTGTAAATGCAGGGAAAAGACACATAGGGCGTAAGGATTCAATAGGAGGCATCTATATGAGATACATTTTAATTACAGGTATCAACTTTAATAACAAGGGTGCAGAGGCAATGATGTTCCACTTGTATTATTATCTGCAAAAAAAATGGCCAGATAAGAAAGTGGTTGCACTATGTAAAAATTCTGAACAGCAGTTGAAAAAATACAGGGAACAATATAAGCTGCGCACTTTATCTTTTTATCCAGCAGATTTTTTTGATGCGCAAGGAGGACTGTATAGTCTGGCAGGGCGTGCAAGGGGAATACAGAGCCAGAGAAACAGTGCAAATTTGCGCAAGGTTTTGTGCAATGCGGATTTGTGCGTTGACGCAAGTGGATTTGTTTTTTCAAGTAAGTTTGGATTTTTGGATAATTATATATGGCTGAAGAAAATAGAACTTATGAAAAAGTTTAAGATTCCTGTAATTGTTATGCCGCAGTCGTTTGGACCATTTGATTATCCGAAGTGGTTTGGATGGGTGTTGCTGCGAAAAGCAAAAAGGATTTTGCAATACCCAAAAAAGATTTATGCAAGAGAGCAGTCTGGTTTTAATTTGATGAAAAAATATTGTTTGGCAGAGAATCTTTTTTTGTCGTCTGATTTGGTTCTGCTGGGAGAGGCTCTGAATCCAAAGCAGTTTTACAGAAATCTCAGTCTTGTGAAGACATATAAAATGGAAGCGGGAAGTGTGGCAGTAATACCAAACCAGAAACTTAAAGTACATGGATCAAACGTGAGCGGGGGAAATATCTATCTGTCAGCAGTCTGTGCACTGCTCCGTGAGGGAAAACGTGTGTATATTATCAGGCACTGTGACAGTGACAGGGAGTTTTGTGCAGCTCTGGCAGACAAATTTGAAATGGAAGACAACGTAGTATACATTGATGAGGAAGTTGACTGTATTGCGTTTGCCAGGCTAGTTGGACAGATTGATTTTGCAGTTGCTTCGCGGTATCATGGTGTGGTGCATTCCTATAAGGCAGGCACGCCCTGTGTTGTGATTGGATGGGCGGATAAGTACCAAGAGCTGGCACGGAAAGTTGCACAGGAGAAGTATGTTATAGATTTATCAGGATATGATGAGCATGTACTCGATGGAATCATTCATGAGATGTGTAAGAATTTTCAGAAAGAAAGGCAGATAATCACTCAAAAATATAATAAAATAATAGAAAACAGCAATTTATATGAAACGGCTTTTGACTGGATGCGATAAAGAAATAGTTACTATAATTATTTATAAAATGTTCCGCAGATGAATTAAGATACCTGTATAGTCTTACTATGGGTTTTTAGATTCTGCGGTTTTCTTTTTTATAGTCTTTGTATACAAACGATGTGAAAATAGGTATTAAACAAATAAAAATTTGTTAAAAATAATATTGTGGATTTTTTTGGGTAAATAGGTTATAATTGATAAAGTTATTTGTGATAGTGTGTTGGCTATAGAAAGAGGAATTTTGTCAAATGAAAAAAGGTAAGGGAGTTATAATCTGGCTATTAAAATGTTTTGTGGCAGGTATTGTAGCGGTGGCAATACTATCAGTATTTAGTCTGTTTTATTATAATCATGGGATAAGGAAAACCTCTGAAACAGGTGCAACGGACTATTCTTGGGAAAATCAATTTCATTCTGTTGGTTATGAAGGGTTTGCCTGGGGGATAAATGATGCAAATGGATATAATAATGCATATACACTGGACAAAGAAGATATTGACATTTTGCTGATGGGGTCATCACATATGAACGCATATAATGTTCCGCAAAAGTGTTCCGTATCATATCTGCTGAATTATCTAATGCAGACATCAGGTATGGGCTATGGGGTATACAACATAGGAATGGAAGGTCATACCTTTTTCATGTGTTCAGATAATCTAGAGGATGCACTGGAAGCATATTCTCCGCAGAAATATGTCATTATGGAAACGAGATCTGTAAAATTGTCTATAGAAAGTATGGAGGAAGTATTGACTGGAACCCGTAAGCGGACGCCCGCATTTGATTCTGGTTTGATTTATTATATGCAGAAGGTACCTTATTTTTGTCTGCTACACAGGCAGATTCGGGATATGTGTGATTTAAATGATGCTAGTCTAGCAGAGAATGATAATGATACAGCAACGAAGGCAGATAATAGTAATTCTGGTGATACTTTAGTAAATATAGATTCGGTATATAACACACAATTGAATAGGTATATGGAGAAGCTTGCAAAGGAAGCCAGTGGTTATAAGGTAAAATTACTTGTATTTTATATGCCAAATATTTGTATAAATGATGATGGGACAGTGGGAACAGTTGGAAATCCGCAAGACATAGCAGAATTTGCATCGGCATGTAGAAATTATGGAATAGAATTTCTGGACATGTCAGGTATATTTCTTGAAAATTACAGACAGAATTATGAACTGCCATTCGGTTTTTCAAACACAGAAGCAGGCAAGGGGCATCTAAATAGGAGAGGACATGAGTTAGTTGCAAATGCACTGTTTGATAAGATTATGGAAATTGAGGGGAAATAGATGACATTTGCAAGTTTAACGTTTATTGTATTTTTTATACTTGTTATTGCTCTAGAAGAAATAACAAATGTGAAGGCAGTAAAAGAAAAGTTCGGAAACTGTGTTTATTTTGTCCGACATATGATTTTGCTGATTGCTAGTTATATATTTTATGGCTGGTGGGATTGGCGATTTTGTTTTTTAATTTTATTTGTGACACTTATTGCATATTTTGCTGGATTATATCATCAAAACAAGGCTGTTTTGATTTCAGCAATCTGTATTGTTCTTGTTGTGCTTGGGATTTTTAAGTATTATAATTTTTTTGTAGAGTCATTTTGCAAAATGTTTTCTATCTCAAGAGTTGGAACATTAAATATTATTCTTCCTGTGGGAATTTCGTTTTATACATTTCAGGCAATTAGTTATATTGCTGATGTTCATTTAGGAAAGATAAAAGCGGAACAAAGTTTTGTTAATGTGGCGCTTTATATTGCCTTTTTCCCACAATTGGTAGCTGGTCCGATTGTAAAGGCTTCAGAATTTCTTCCTCAGTTGTCAGAGGATAGAAATGTGTCTATTAGAAATCTTGAAACAGGGTTGCAGATTTTTGTATTTGGGTTATTTAAGAAAGTTGTGTTGGCTGATAATTTATCTGTGTATGTTGACGAGGTGTTCCGGTATCCGACAGTATTCAGTGCAGAGACAATTGCTTTCGCAGCAGTATCTTATGCAATGCAGATTTATTTTGATTTTTCAGGATACTCTGATATGGCGATAGGAAGTGCAAAGTGTCTTGGGTATGATTTCACAAGAAATTTTAATATGCCCTATATCTCGAAAAATGTATCAGAATTTTGGAAGCGCTGGCATATTAGCCTTTCTACATGGTTAAAAGAATATCTCTATATTCCTTTAGGCGGCAATCGAAAAGGAAAGATAAGAACTTATCTCAATTTAATGCTTACTATGGCATTAGGTGGTTTATGGCATGGAGCGAATTGGACATTTATTGTATGGGGTTCGCTACATGGAATTGCACTGTGCGTGCACAAAAAACTTGCGAAAAAAGACAGCGAACAGGGTGTTATACAGAATATTTTATATATTATTGGAACGGATGTTTTTGTGTGTTTTTGTTGGATATTTTTTAGGGCAGATAATATAAGTATTGCATTTATCATTATAAAACGCATGATTTTTTTAAGCAAAGGTGTCAGTCATTTGTATTCGTGGACATTTTTCTCATTGCTTCTTATGATTGTGTGTCATATAAAAGCTTATCGAAAAAGTGAAACAAAAAATTTCTGCAATGGATATTATGGGATTATGGATTTAAGCAAGATATCTTCACTGATTATTTGGTTTGTGTTTCTTGGATTGACAATTGGTCTTGCTTATACAGGGGCAAGTCCATTTATTTATTTTCAGTTTTAATTTTTATGTATTAAAATAATAAGAAGAGTAAGAGAAATTAAATGGGGACGGAATTAATATGAATAACAGCAATTATGAATCTAATTATGTTATTGATATGAGTTAGTTGGATATAAAGGGAATGTGGATGACTTCTCGTGTGAATCATATTAGGAGGGGCATATTTATGAAGAAAATAACAATACTAGCGTTATCATGGAGAGATATCAGGTCGCCCAAGGCAGGTGGTGCAGAAGTTCATACACATGAGATGTTAAGTCGTGCCGATAAAAAGAAATATAAGATATACCACTTTTCGGCACGAAATGAGGGACAAGCAGAATATGAGGAGATTGATGGGATAACTTATATTAGACATGGAAATGTGTTTACGGTTATTCCAGCAGCAATGCGATTTTATAAAAGATATCGTAATTGTATTGATTTCGTAATAGAACAGTGTAATACACATCGATTTTTTACTCCTCTTTGGGTTGAACGTTATAAACGAATTTTTTATATTCATCAGCTTACCAAGGAAATATGGGATTATAGTGCAAAGTTTCCGCTTAGCAAAATAGGAAAGGCATTTGAGGAGAGCTTTCTTCGTTTAAATCGTTTTGATTCTGTCATTACAGTGTCAAAATCAACAAGAGATGAACTTATCGAGAGAGGATACGATAAAAATAAAATAAAAATTATCTATAATGGAGTATCCTTTAAACCATGGAAAATAGAAGATTGGTGTCAAAAAGAGACAAATCCGACCTTTATATATGTAGGCAGATACTCGCCATATAAAGGAATTGATGTGGCAGTAGAAGCGCTTGCTTGCTTGAAAAAGGAAAATCCTAGTGCAAGATTATGGATTGTGGGAAAAAAGGATCAAGAATATGTAAATAAAAATTTGATGCCAGTTTGTAACAAAAATCATCTGATATGGGAAGATGCATTAGGGGAAAATCCTACAGGCGATATTGTAAGTTGGGGATATGTTTCAGAGGAAAAAAAGTTGGAATTGCTAAGTCGTTCATGGGTGCTTTTGTTTCCTTCTATTAGAGAGGGATGGGGGATTCCGATCACAGAGGCAGGTTGTGTCGGTACACCATGCATTGCGTTTCATTCTCCAGGTATTTGCGAAGCGATTGATTATGGAAAGGCTGGTTATCTATGCAAGGAAAATACCGTCAATGGATTGTTATATCAAATGCGTGCAGTCCTATCTGACAAGATAGGTTATGAAAATATTAGGAAGAGTGCATATCAGTATTCTTCTCATTTTTTGTGGGATGATGCAGGTAGCGTATTTGGAGAGTTTATAGATACACTATATTTAAGGAATAGAAATGCTCTTTTGTAAATATTTATGATTATTTTTTCTAAAATAATGTATAGTAGCGAGTGAAAGGGCGGAGCTTTGGTGGAAAAACTCATCATGATATGCAGGAAATATTTTTCTGGCATTGGTTTTTTATTGGGAGTGATATCATTTGTGATGGTTTATGGAGTTCGGATTTTGAATCCTTGCTTTGTAGACTGGCTGTTTGGACATGGAGATTTGTCACAACATTATTTTGGCTGGGAATTTTATCGCAGGGCAGGTTGGCATTTTCCGATTGGGATGACAGACAATTTGGCATATCCGATACAAACATCTATTATATTTACGGATTCTATTCCTATTTTTGCAGTATTTTTCAAAATTTGGAACAGAATACTTCCAGAATATTTCCAATATTTTGGATTATGGGGATTGATTTGTTTTGGGCTTCAAGGGTATTTTTCGATTAAAATTTTTAATGATTTAAAGTTGAGTTTGACTAGTACATTGGCAGGTACAGTTGTGTTAATTTTCTCACCGATTATTATTCATAGAATGTTTATGCATTCTTCTTTAAGTGCACAATGGTTGATTTTGGCTTCAATTGATATGTTGATACAGCATAAAAAGAATTACAAAAGCTTCAAAAAGTCTATTATACAATGGGGAATTTTAGGATTTTTAGTTTCAGGTATACATTTTTATTTTTTTCCAATGTGTTTCCTCTTTGTTGCGGCATATGCTATTCAGAGTATCATTGAACAGAAGAAGATAAAATATTTTACTCCAATGGCAGCATATATCTTGGGAATATTGTTTAATTTTTGGTTGTTAGGTGGATTTACGTCAAGTGCTGCTACAAATGCTTTTGGTCTTGGAAATTTTAGTCTTAATTTAAATTCTTTTTTTAATCCTAGAGGTTATTCTAACATACTTCCAGAGTTAGGGGAATGTTTTTCAGGTATGCAACAGGAAGGTTTTGCCTATCTTGGAATGGGAGTTATTTGTTTACTGGTTATATGTATCATTATGTGGATTATTTTGGGAATTATTAAACGAAAAAGGTTTCGGATTTGTTATTCTAATATTGTTTTGTTTGGAATTGGTGTTGTTTCTATCATATGGGCATTATCTCCTATTGTAACTTTTGGAGATAGAAAGCTATTTGAATTGCCTTTGCCGCAAAAGATAGTTGACTTGTGGGCTGTTTTTCGTTCCACAGGTAGACTGGTTTGGCCAGCATATTATTTGATAATAATCTATTGTATAAAATTTGTTGCAAAATTAAGAAATCCTATTGGAATGATACTTATAGTGATATGTATGTGTATACAAATGTTTGACATACATGGTATTTTAAATACGAAACATCAGAGGTTTTCGAAGAATATCATATATGTGAACAATGATGAAAATTTCTGGGAATCTCTTACAGCATATAGGAATTTTAATCATTTAAATATTTCTTATCCAGAAGAACGAATTGATTATTATATCTCATTGGCAGCAATTGCATTAGAATACGATTTGACAATGAATGGATTTTATTTTGCGAGAGAAATTGATGGAATGAGAGATAACATGACCGAGCTGGAAAGAGGAGAAGCAAAAAGCGAGAATATTTATGTTTTTTTGCCCGAACAAATAGATTTGATGGAAGAGCATATGCATGAGTTGAAATATTACAATGTGAGTGATTTTGTAGTTGGGGTGACTTGGCTGGATAATGCTGGGAAAGTCAATGAATTTGATTATTAGAATATAAATGTCTATGTCATGACAGCAACTCGAGAGGAGTAGAAAATGGAAGACAGTAGATTAATTAGTATTGTGATTGGCTCTTATAATGGAGCTGATTTTCTAAATGAAACAGTGGATAGTATATTGGCACAGACATACAAAAATATAGAATTGATTCTTGTGGACGATGGCTCAAAAGATCAAACATTGGAAATTATGTATCATTATGAGCATATTGATGCAAGGGTTCATGTATTTCATCAAGAGAATAGTGGGGCATCTGCTGCAAGAGAGCGGGGGTATAGAGCGTCATCAGGAGATTATATTGTATTGTCTGATGATGATGATGTATGGAGTCCGTATTTGCTTGAGGATGTTATGAGAATTTCAGATTCTTATCCCGATGCGGAAGTAGTTACAACATTTAACAGAAGAGTGAATGATTTTGCAGAAATAAGCAATTATAACTGGGAAGAAAACTTATCAAAAGATATTCTTGGAAAACCGCAAATAATGTCCGGACATGATTTTGGATTAAGATATCGTTGTAATACAGATGTACGTCCTGGATTTTTCTGGGGAATGTTATTCAAGAAAGCCTTTATGGATCAGATGGTGGAAGCCTTTATGAAAGTAAAGGAAAAAATGCCTACACATTACTTTAATGATTCTTTCTGTGCAAGTCGTGTTTCTGGAATGGCAAAAAAAATTGTGGTTACAAATCAGATTCATATATTGTATCGAGTTTGTGCAATGTCACTAAGTCATAAAAGTACAGTGTCATTGCATGTCAAACATTATGTATATGCTTTGGAAGAAGAGCTGGACTATTATAGAACACTTGGATGGGAGGATGTATACAATGCAGTTTTGCCGGGAGGATATCTGGTAGTGCTGCGGTCATGGTTTATGGTGTATGCGCATGAAAAAAATGAACGAGAAAGAGGCGATTATTTTGCTGAAATACACAGGCTATATGATAAGTATATCAGTGATTTGAAAAGAATTCCTAAAAAGGGATGCAAAGATTGGGGAATTTATTGGAGTATTTTATTTTGGAAAAAGTGTCCTAAAACATGGTTTCGATTAATTAGGATTCTTCGGGGTTGGTAAAGTATGGAGGTTTTGAATAGGGTGAAGAAGCAGAGAATAGAGAACGTATATAGTATTTCGATTATAATGCCTACTTTTAATTCGGAGAAAACGCTGGAGGATTCACTGAAAAGCATTCGAGAACAGGAATTTGATCAGACACAAATAGAAATATTACTTGTCGATGGGGGGTCTACAGATCGAACAGCAAAGATAGCACAGAAATATGATGCAGTAATGATACACAATGCGAGAAAATTGCCGGAATTTGCAAAACAGCAAGGGTTATTGGCTGCAAAGGGTAGGTATGGAATTTTTATTGATTCGGATGAGTCTTTTATTAATATGAATTCATTAAAAAACAGAGTTAGCATTATGGAAAGCTATCCCTTTGTTAAAAATATTGTGTCGACAGGTCAAGTGTGCAAACAGGGAGAAAATGGAGTAGTACGATATGCAAATTTTATAGGTGACCCATTTTCCAATTTTGTTTACCGATATAATGGATACAATCGTATAGAGGATTTAACAAGACAATATAAACATAAAGATGTTGGAAATGGAATATTGCTAAGCTTTCAGGGGTGTACAGTGCTTCCTTTGTTTGATGCTTTGGGAAATATGTTTGAGATTGAGACAGCACGTGCGATTTATTATAGAGATGGGAAAAATAAAAGTTTTGCCGCTAATATTTTTTCTAATATGGTTCAACAAACAATGTGTGCAGTAGTAATGAAAGAGGACTTTATATGTCATCGCGCTGGATTAGATAAAAAAACATATTTGAGTAAACTGAAGTGGCGTGTTAAAAATAATTTATTCCAAACAGAAGGCGTAGGATTTGCACAACGAAGCAAAAAAGAAAGTGGGCTTCGTAAAAGAAAATTGTTTTTTATACCATATTGTGGTTTGGTGGTACCTGTGGTTTTGGAGGCGGTAAAATTGACAATAAAAAACAGAGATTTATATTTTCTAAATCATTTTTGGTATACACAGTATACGTTTTTAATGATTGTATGGTATGTTGTGTTGAAAATATTCCATTATCCAGTTAAAATGGGAAAAACTTATGGGAAGGACAAGCCATAATTGGTATAGAAAAGCGACAGGAGTGAAGGAAACTAAGATTGAAGGAAAACGCATGAAAACAATAGAATTAATCGTACCATGTTATAATGAAGAGAAATGTATCAAATTATTTTATAATGCTGTTAAGGAAGTTTTTCAGGAACTTCCTGCTTTTCATTTTATCATCACATATGTTGATGATGGGAGTAAAGATAATACACTAGACGAAATTAAAAGGGTGGTAGAAACTGCAAATGAAGGGCTGGTACAGTATATTGCCCTCTCAAGAAATTTTGGAAAAGAATCGGCAATCTATGCAGGATTAAGCAAAAGCACTGGCGACTACGTTGCACTTATAGATGCAGATTTACAGCATCCACCCAAATTGTTAGTACAAATGATTGACGCAATTGAAAAAGAAGGATATGACAGAGCTACTGCAAGGCGGGTATCCAGAAAAGGAGAGCCTTTGATAAGAAGTGTTTTTTCAAAGGCGTTTTACTCGATTATTAATTATATTACTGTCTTAGATTTGATATCAGGAAGTACAGATTACTGTTTAATGAAGAGAACTGTTGTGGATTCCATTGTGTCAATGAGTGAACGAGAGCGTTTTACAAAAGGAATTTATTCTTGGGTGGGATTTAAAAACAAGTGGATAGAGTATGAAAATGTTGAGCGGGTTGCAGGGCACACCAAATGGAGTTTTTTTGGATTGTTGCGTTATGCTTACAATGGATTTATCGCTTTTGCGACAACGCCCTTGCGCGGAGTGATATATCTCGGTATAATCATTACAATTGCTTCTTTTCTGTATGCTGCTACAATTGGTATTGCCGCGCTCAAAAACCCACTTGTTCCTAGAACTGGTTACAACAGCATTATGATTGTCCTTCTGTTTCTGGGCGGTGTGATTATCACCACATTAGGGGTAATTGGGGAGTACCTTGCACGAATATATATGGAGGTAAAGAATCGCCCTATCTATATTGAGCGGGAGACAAATATTGAACGTGATAGTGGAGATGATCAAAAGAAAGCAGAAACAGGCAACAATACATGTTCTGGGAAAGGATTATAACTTTATGCGAGAGGATCGATTGGCGAATGCTGTTCTAAATAATTTTCATAAGAAGCGGATTTTGGTGCTTGGGGATTTGATGGTAGACGAATATATTCTGGGAAAAGTAGGCAGAATATCACCGGAGGCTCCAGTTCCTATTTTAAATTACAAAGGAACACAGAGAAGTGCAGGGGGAGCTTCCAATGTGGCATTGAATATGCATGCTATGGGTGGAAAACTTGCTATGGCAGGCGTAGCGGGATTGGACGACAGTGGGATATGGCTCAGGGAGTTTTTGAGAAATGCCTCTATTGATACAGAGGGTATTTTTGCAGATGGAGATCGCCTGACTACTGTTAAGATACGTTTTGCGACGAAGGCACAGCAGCTTTTGCGGGTGGATAAAGAAGATAACAGCCCAATACAGGAGAACGTTTGTACAAAAATTTTTGAATATATTGCATCTCACATATCTGAGTGGGATGCTGTAGTGCTTTCAGATTATTGTAAGGGTGTGTTGGACGACTCAAAGTTTGTGAGAAAGATAATTCATCTTTGCAATATAAATCATGTTATTGTTACAGTCGATTCCAAAAGCCGACATATTGATGCTTTTGAGAATGCGAGTTTTGTTAAGCCAAATAACCTGGAATTAGAAAACGCAGTCAATATTCAGATAGGGGATTTGGATTCATTAGATAGGGCAGGTAAAGCTTATTTGGAGCGATCCAAGGCGAAATGCATCATTGTGACAAGAGGCTCTGAGGGGATATCCATTTTTGAAAACGGCAGTAATAGAAGAGATTACGCTTCCAAGGCAGTTCAAGTGTTTGATGTTACAGGTGCCGGCGATACTGTAATTAGCGCAGTTACATTAGGGCTTGCGAGTGGACTTACAATTGATGAGGCGGTAATTTTAGCCAATATTGCGGCAGGAATTGTTATAGGGAAAAGAGGGACAGCAGTTGTCACAAGAGATGAGTTGATGGAGAAATTAAATGAGAAAAAAGATTATAACTTTGGATGAGCTTGAACAAGAAGTACAGAAAGCAAGACAACAGAAACAGATTGTTGTATCTACAAGTGGATGTTTTGATGTTCTGCATGCAGGACATGTTACCTATTTAGCGGAGGCAAAGGCAAAAGGGGATATTCTAGTAGTGCTGCTTAATTCGGACAGTTCTGTTCGGGCACTCAAAGGCAGTTTTAGACCAATTGTGCCAGAACAGGAACGGGCAGTTGTCATTGCAGGGCTTGAGAGTGTAGATTATGTATGCATTTTTTCGGATAGGACGCCATGTCGTATTATTGACCGAATACAGCCTGATATTGTTGTGAAAGGCGGTGATTATGCAGGGGTACAGATTCCAGAGATGGAGCACACCGCTGTCTATGGAGGCAGAGTTGATTATGTCAGTATGGTAGATGGATGCTCTACAACAAATATCATAGAAAAAATAAAAAGAGCAGTGGAGGGCAGAACTGTATGCTGAACTATATTAGAGAAAATATCCAGGAGAGCATTATGGCAAAAGAAAGACTTTTGTGTGATGAGGCACTGATTGGAACAATAGAACAAGTGGCGCAAACATGCATATATGCATATTTGAGAGGAAATAAGCTTTTGATATGTGGGAATGGCGGAAGTGCGTCAGACGCACTGCATATGGCAGGAGAGCTTGTGGGAAGATATCAGATGGAGCGCAGAGGAATCGCAGCAATTGTATTGAATGCAAATCAGACAGTGATGACAGCGATTGCAAATGATTATGAATATGAGAATATTTTCTCTAAACAGGTTGTAGCACTTGGAAGAGAGGGAGATGTATTAATTGGTATATCAACCAGTGGTAATTCTGCAAATGTAATCAATGCCTTACAGGAGGCAAAAAAGCAGAACATACACACGATTGGGCTGACTGGTCTTACAGGTGGAAAGATAAAGTTAATAGCGGATTACCTGCTGAATGTTCCTTCGGAGAATACGCCGAGGATTCAGGAAATGCATATTTTATTAATTCATACGCTTTGTGGATTGATAGAAAAAGGGCTGCAGGAACAGGGATTTTGGATGGAGGATTTTGAATGATATGGCATGGCGAAGTGTATGTGACAAAGCCTGCAGATGGATCAATATCTGGTTTACACAATTTCGGGTAGTAGGACTAAAAAATCAAAGACCTGCTGCCCGTGGTGCACAGGGGATAATTATCATAAAAATTGATGCGATTGGAGATTTTTTGATTTGGCTTGACAGCGCAGAACAGTATAAAAAGTTGTATAAAGGACAGAAGATTACTTTGGTATGCAATGCTTTTTGCACCGATATCGCAAAGAATACAGGATTTTTTGATGAAGTGATATCAATAGAGAGTAAGAAGTTTGAAGCAGATAATCAATATAAAAAAGAAATTTGGAGGCGTTTTCATAAAAGAATGTTTCATACATTGCTACAGACAGAATATTCTCGCACGATTGATATGGATCTTTTGGCTAGGAACATTCCGGCAAAAGAAAAAACTGCTTTTGTGGCGGATGAATCCAGAATGAATCTAAGCAGATTTATAGCGTTTCGGTATATTCGTAAAAAATTAGATGCTACTTATGATAGACTGATTCCGTCGGGAGGAAAGAACCTGATGGAGCTTGAGAGAAATGCTGCCTTTATCAGAGGGCTTGGATTTGATTTTTATGCGGGATACCCGTCTCTTCCACAAGCACATGTCCGTCAGGAAATCATACCGCCAAAGCCATATGCTGTTATTTTCCCGGGAGGAAGTTCTGGGAAAAAAATGTGGCCAATTGAGCGGTATGTGCAGGTTGGCGAATACATTGTCAAGGAAAAAGAAATGGATTTGTATTTGTGTGGAGGACAAAATGAAGCATATCTATTTCGGCAGTTTGTGGAGGCAATGAAACGGGAAGAACTTAAGGAAAGAGTACATGATTTGTTTGGAAGAACAACGCTGTTTGAGCTTGCTGAAATCATTCGGAATGCCGAATTGTTAGTAGGTAATGATACCAGCGGCATTCATTTTGCGGCTGCAGTAAATACAAAGGGTGTTTGTATTTTTGGAGAGTTTGCATACGGCAGGTTTCTGCCATATCGTTGTGAACGTGACTGTAAGGGACATGAACCAATTATTGTATGCAGTGCAAAGAAGGACTGTGCGGGCTGTGCATATGAGAAAATTACTGCTGCGTGCAAGGAGCATCTGTTGAAAACAGGAAGGTATCAATGTGTAGATGAGGTAAGCGTGGAGCAAGTGATTCAAGCGTTGTCAAGATAGGCCATAGGAGATAAGATAAAATGGATAAGGCAGTTTTTCTGGATAGGGATGGGACTTTGAATGTTGAAGTAGATTATTTGCATGAGACAGACAAACTTGTGTTTATAGATGGAACATTTCAAGCATTAAGACTGCTAAAAGCGCATGCATACAAACTCATTGTGATATCGAATCAGTCAGGTATCGGCAGAGGATATTACAAAAAACAGGACGTTGAACAGCTTCACCATTATATGAATGCAATCTTAAGCAGACATGATGCAGAGATTGATGCTTTTTATTATTGTCCTCATGTGGAACAGGATGAATGCCTGTGTAGAAAACCACATACTGGCTTGATAGACCGTGCAGTGGCAGAGTGGAAGATTGATTTGGGGCAGTCTTATATGGTTGGGGATAAGGAGTCAGACTTGATGACGGCATTCAACGCAGGATGTAAATATGCATTAGTTCTGAGTGGCCACCCTGTTTCAGAGATACTGCAAGATAAGTATAAAAAATGTTTATTTAAAAATTTGTGGGACTTTGCGCAACATATTTGTATATGTGAAGACTAGTGATCCAGTTAGATAGAATTTTGACCGGGTGGAGTACTTACTCCATCTGGTCAGAAATTAGATTCATGAACCGCCTGTTTCGCACCGTTGTGTCGTTAAAATTTCTAGACGATGCCACCGCATCGCCGTCGAAATTCTGTCTAGCACTGGCACGAACCATGCAATGCACAACTCTAATTTCTGTCTGGATGGAGCACTAGAATGTGTTTGAAAAAATTATTCCTGTTTTCAAACACATTCTATAGCACCCGTAGCATCAGAAAATCTTGACATAAGGCATTGTTCCTTATGTCTATTCTCGCTCTAGGGATCGAAATCCATCTTTGAGGGCCTTTCCTCTGAGTTCTGTGAGTTGAATCATATAATCATATGATGACGAAGGAAAATAGTCATAACCTGTAATCTGTCCCTCTTCTGGACAGTATATGACAATTCCATTCATATCATATTCTTTCATTGCGGAAGTGTCATAATCTTTTTGACAGATATAATAAGGCTGCTTTAAATTTTGTTTGATAAATACAATATCATCTACAAAGTAATGATCCCAATATGGCGTGAGCACAAAAAACATAAGAAACACAATACTGCCTGAAAATAATTTGTAAAAGCTGCTTGGTTCTGTTTTTTTCGGCCACATTCCCAGCCACATTCCAATAGAAAGCATAGGGACTGCAAGAAGGAATGCAAGACCATATCGGATAAATGGCGCCAAAAATAGCCAGGAAATCAGGCAGGCAAAAGTGCACAGATTGAGCAGTATTGTATTCCAACATAGTTTGGATTTGATTATTATTTTGTGCAGTAATATTGCAATATCTAAAACAAGGGCGAGTAGGTTGGTTAGAATGAGCATCTGAGCATAGCGCTCTTGCGCATTCCACCATATAGGCAGCCATTCTTGGAAAGGCATATTAATTAAGTTCGGATCATACAAACACCTTGCCCATACTTTTATGGTGGCAGAGTCAATCATCACATATCTTTTTGGCATCTTCCAGTCGAACTGAAATAAGTCAATTGCGGCAAATGGATATAAAAGCCAGCCAGATATAATGACATTCCGAATGAGAAAAGGTATCACTGTCAAGAGACCAAGAGAAAAATAAATTAAAATATCCTTGATGCGTTTGGCTTTGATAAGACATACCAGTGGAAAGATTACGAGCAAAATTAGCAATCCCGTGGATAGTTTGAGAGTCATTACATACACTGAAAAAACGCTTAAAAGTGCAAATGCATCAACGTTATGAGGGGATTGTTCTATTGTTTCACACCAACGGGCAATCAAATAGAGCGCCATATACATGGAGGCATAATCGGAGGCTGGAGAGATACATCCGGTCAGGTTGACAAGCGCATAGAAAAGGATACCAACACAACACATATCCGACAGATGACTTGTATGGGTGAGAAATCCGCGCAGGTGATGTATAGACCATAGTATTAAAATAATGGCAATAAAGCCTGTTGTACAGTGAAGTGATTGACCACACAAGAATTGCATACTAAATAGAGATGCAAATGCAAAATAGGAACTGTTGTATGCAAAATGCCATTGCAAGTTTCCAAGACCTTTTACAACACCATATTCCTCGTACCATCGAATTGCCTGTGCATGATACAAGCTTGTATCTGTGTGGATAGTACCGCGCGATGTATAAAAGGCAATAAAAAGAATCAGACCAATATATAACAATCCTTGCCAAGAAAAAAAGGTAAGTTTTATTTTTTGCAGCGTTTTTTTATAAAAAGAACAGGGATAAATAATTACTGTAACAATACAGAGTATAACGAGAAATAAGTTCGCAAAAAAACCGATTTTGCAAAAAAGGCTTAGCATCTGGGCGTAAACAGTAGTGACTGCAATACCACATAATATCGAGGAAAAAAAAGTAATGGTAAATGGTCTTTTTAAAAGAATTGATAATAGCTTAAAAAATCCTAATCCAATCAGATATGTGATAATAAAAATATATCCCCAGTTTAATAATACTGTTATCATAGTGATCCTCCGTTTCTGTCATGTATAATATTTTTGCAAACCGATATATTTAGTCTGTGTCTGTATGCTTACAGATATTCATAGGCATATTATATCTTATCAGAAGTTGCCCTTTACCTCTGATAAAAGGCGCGTCCTTTGCACCGTAAATCGACTATAAGAAGCAGCTCTTGCTTCTTATAGTATAAAAGGAAAGAGGATAAAAGACAAGTAAGGTTAATAATTTCTTGCAATTTATGATAAGAGTGGTTAGAATGGTACTAGATTATGAGAAATTATTACTTTTCACGGGACAGGAATGCGCTGAACTGCGCATTCCGTGAGAACATGATTCAGAAATGAGGGGCGATTTTTGCGAAAGCAAAATTCTGAATATCGTCCTGAATCGTTACTATGAGCGGCTTCTAGGCTGTGAATAGTAACGAAAAATTACTTGGAAAAGGAAAGAAAGTATGCGCAGAAAACGAAATAGTGATGGTATATTATATATATTATCTTCTATGATTGGCATTGTGGTGTTTATAGCATTATATGGAGTTGATGTATTAAATCCCTTCTATGATGACTGGCTGTTGGGGAAAGGAGATTTGACACAGCATTATTTAGGCTGGTGTTTTTATAGACGTGGTGACTGGACTTTTCCGATTGGTCTTACAGACAATTTGGCTTATCCTTCCTACACCTCTATTATTTTTACAGACTCGATACCTGTACTGGCCGTTTTTTTTAAAATGTTTTCTTTTATTCTGCCGGATACGTTTCAATATTTTGGATGGTGGGGAATCGCCTGTTTTGCATTACATGGATTTTTTGCTGTTAAAATATTACGGGAATTTTCTATTGGAGAAATACAGACACTGATTGGTAGCGTTTTTTTTGTGGTGTCGCCGATTGTAATTGAACGGATGTTTAAACATACTGCACTCAGCGGGCATTGGCTGATCCTCGCTGCTGTTTATTTATACATTAGAAATAGAAAAGATTATCAAAATACCAAAAAAACGATATTGTGCTGGGGCATTTTAGGGGCGCTTATAGCAGCCGTGCATATGTATTTTCTTCCAATGTGCGGTGCATTTTTGTGTGGATATATTTTATGTAGTATTTTGAGGGAAAAAAGATTTCAATGGAAGTATTTGCTTCCTGGGGTGTCGTTTGCCAGTATGCTCTTTATCAGCACCTATCTGCTGGGAGGATTTTCGACACGTGCAGTATCGAATGATAAGGGATTGGGGGAGTGCAGTTTTAATTTAAATGGTTTTTTTAATGAGAAAGGATATTCTCGTTTTTTTGATGCACTTCCGATGTACAACGAGTTGCAGTATGAGGGATTTGCATATCTTGGACTTGGAATTTTTGTGCTAATGTCGATTGCGGTTATTTTTGTGGTTTTAGAGTTGATAAAAAACAAGAGTAAGTGCATGAAAAAGAATTGGATAGAGATCTTAGTTGGAGTGATAGTGTCGGTGGGATTAATTGTGTTTGCGGCATCTCCTATAGTGACTTGGAATGATAAACTTTTGTTTGTGCTTACAGACAGTAGTACGCTGACGCATTATTGGAGCATTTTCCGCGCTACAGGAAGAATTATCTGGCCGGTAAATTATTTGATATATATTGTTGTGATTGTCTGTAATGCGAAGTTATGGGATAGCGTTTTGGAAAAAAGTAGGCTGCAATACAGAAAAACAGCAGTTACTGCTGGGACTGTCACAATAGCGGTTTGTTGTTTTCTTCAAGTATTTGACATTAGCGGCAGACTTGTGGATTTGAGAAAGCAATTTGCAAAAAAAGAAATATATGTTTCACCTTTCCAAGATCCAGTTTGGGAGGAACTTTCAGAGAGAGAAAGTCTGAAACATTTGGTTTGGGTGTCAAATAGCTTTGAAAATAAAGAGATATTAGAGATATCAAGGTGGGCAATGGACAATAGGCTCACAATGAATAACTTTTATTTTGCGCGGGGAATCGGTGTAGATGAGGATACACAAGAAGCGTTGCGCAATCCAGATGACACATATCTCTTTGTATTTCGGCAAGATGAAATACAAAAAAATATGGATTGTGATCTTAATTTTTATAAGGCAGATGCATATGTTGTGGGGACAACGTTTGCGTTGAGACAGGAAAGGTATCATTTCAATGAGTTTTGATTTGTTAGAGCAGTTAAATAAAAAGATTCCAAAACATACAAGAATATGTTTTTTATCAGGCATTATTGTGGGATGGCTTACGCATTTTTATATGCTTACACACAAGTTTCTCAATTGGGATGATGCGAACAGTATGGGAACTTATGGCAGTGGTGATTACTTAGGGAGATGGTTTTTAAAGTATATCCATCCGCTTGGGGGAAGATTTAGTGTGCCGGCTGTGCATGGCTTTTTATTAATATTGTGTATTGCGATATCGGCATGTTTGGTTTTGGAAATTTTGCAATTAAAAAGTACTACGAGTGCAGTTCTTACAGCGGTGGTGCTTGAGACGTTTCCAAGCGTGGTTAGTACAATGTCCTTTATGTTTATGGCGCATACTTCTGGAATCGGTATTTTGATGGTAACGCTGTCTGTATATTTATTGCGAAAGTATCGATATGGGTGGCTGCTTTCTATAGGCTTGCTAATTTGTGCACTTGGAACCTACCAAAGTTATGCGAGTTTGGCGATCACGTTGATGTTACTTGGTATGATTTCTGATATTTATCACAACAAAAAATTTCCTGAAATATTGAAAAAGGGAATCCTGTGTGTGATAGTACTTGGCATAAGTGTTTTTCTGTATATGAAACTTTCCCATATTATATATCCTAACATTGATAATGAGACATATGGCGGTGTGGGAAATATGGGACAGATTGCAATTCGTGAGATGCCAATTTTAATTGCGCGCTGTTATAAGCGTTTTTTGGAATACTTTCTTTGGAAACCATTTGCGTTTGTAAGTAGTACAGCACAGGTAGCAAATGTTATTACTTGTATTCTTGCGATTGTATTATTTGTATATCTTGCGATTGAGAGAAAACTATATAAAGACAAGCTTACGCTTTTCATGTTGATCGTTCTGTGCTTTTTGGTTCCGCTGGCCGCAGCCTTTATCTATTTTATGGCACCAGAAGTAAGCTACTCTATGCTGATGTTGTATGCTTATGCACTGATTTATATATTGGTATTGGCGCTTTTGGAGTACTGTATGGAGGACTGGCATGTAAAGCCAATACCCGTGAGATGGAGAAAGATAATGCGTTATTTGCTTGTAATTATTACAGTGTCTACGATATTTGTGAGTGGCTATACGGATTATCTTTTGGCGAATCGCGCATATTTGAGGACAAATTTTGCGACAGAGCGCGTGCAGCAATATTTTAATAGAGTGATTGCTATGGTTGAGACAACCCCAGGATTCGAGGAAGGGGACAGCATTGAGATATTGGGAGAATTTCATTATAAGGATAATCCAAGCAGCGTGGAAGTTGATGTACTCAATGCGGAGGACCTTAGAGAGCTTGATGGTGTTGCGTTTGAGAATGGTCTTATCACAATGAGTGTGAGAGATAATTTTATCAAAATGTTTGTTGGGTATGAGATGGCGGATCTGCGATTTGATAAGAAAGAGGAAATTATGCAGACAGAGATTTATCAGAATATGCCAGCGTATCCCCATAGTGGATGTGTACAAAAAATCAATGATATATGGGTTGTAAAGATGTGTGAATAATGGGTAAAAAGCGAAATGATGTGTCAGAAATAAAAAGCCGATGCATCATTTCTTATTTTTTGCAGAAAATGAAAAAGAGATTTATAAACAAAATATAAATTGCTTTAAAATTTTGTTAAAAAGAGTCTAAGTATGTTGTGATGTGATTCATTGCGATTTATACTTTAGAACAAGTTTGAGTGAATCGGTTAAAGGTGCGGCATAGATGGAAATTTGTTTTAGAAATTATAGAAGAGCAGTGATAATACTATTGCTATTTTTGCTGACAGCCACAATTGGAGTGCTAGATTTTACAGAGGGAAGTTCTGTGAGTACAGAGCAGACCACAGTTTCTGAGGGAGCGTTTGCGCTTTCTGTTGAGGTGAAGAAGAATGTTAACGTTAAGTGGTGGAAGGATGAGCAAAACAACAAATATTATTTGTTTCTGCCAGGAGCATTTCAGGGAAAAAAGTTGGACTTAGAAATTTTTGGCACAGAGGTTGTCTATATTGATGGGAAAAAAATAAAGAGTGGTGGAAAGTATCGTTTTTTACAGGGAGAGTATACAGTGTGTACAGACGATTCACCGGACAGTTTGAACTATGCACTGGAAGTGATGTATACTTCTGAGATTCCTGCACTTTTTCTGGAAACAGATTCAGGGATGTTAGACCAGCTCCATGCGGCAAAAGATTATTCGGAGTCTGGAGCAGCATTGTTTTTAGATGGAAAGGGACACAAATATTTTGAGGGTAATATTGAGGAGATACACTGCCGCGGCAATTCTTCCTTTGAAGACACCGATAAGAAATCGTACACCATAAAATTAGAAAAAAAAGCAGATCTGTTTGGTATGGGTTCAGCAAAAAAGTGGATTTTAATTGCAAATGCTTTTGACCATACGCTTCTTAGAAATGCGACAGCCTTTTCTATGGCGAAACTTTTAGATTTGGCATACACGCCAGACGCACAGTATGTTGATGTCTATGCAAACGGCAATTTTCTCGGAAACTATCTGCTTACGGAAAAGATTGAAGTGGGAAAAAATAGAGTTTCTGTGCGGGACTTGGAAGATGAAGTGAAAGCATTAAATGACAACGTGCCTCTTGATTCAATGGAGTTTTTTATGGAGCCTCAAGGAAGGCTTTTTAGCACCAAAGGATACCAAATACCAAAAGAGCCCGATAATATTTCTGGTGGGTATTTGTTAGAGCTTGATTCGAGTGACCGTTATGGGTTGGAGGCGAGTGGATTTCTTACGTCTCGAATGCAGCCAGTGGTATTTACAAGTCCTAAATATGCATCCTATGAGCAAGTTTCTTATATTGCCAATCGCTATCAAGATTTTGAAGATGCAATTTTTTCTAAAGATGGCCATAGTCCTTATACTGGCGCGGCATACAGTGATTATATTGATATGGATTCTTTTGCGCGGAAGTATTTGCTTGAGGAGTTTGTAAAAAACTTGGATGCTTCTTTTACAAGTCAGTATTTGTATAAATATGATGACAGCATCAGTGACAAATTTTTTGCGGGGCCTTGTTGGGATTATGATAAGTCCATTGCTGCGTCTGGTATCACCAATTCTGGAATTAATTTGCATGATCCTGTTGGATTATATGCTGCGTCGCAGGAGAAAGATTCTGATATTTGGTATGCTTTGTATCAGCATGAGGATTTTAGAAAAGAAGTGGCAAAGATATTTTTTCAAGAATTTGAACCGCAGCTTAGAAAATATGCAGAGAATATGCTTTATCAGAATAGGGAACTGATTGCGAAGTCAAATGATTGTAATATGATTCGCTGGAATATCTTTTCGGATGCAAAAGGACTCGCTCAAAAGCAGGAAGCATATATGGCAGACGTGCAAGAATTGTTGACATTTATCGAGCAGCGCCTTGATTATTTAAAGAGTGAGTGGGGGCAGATATCATATGAGTGAGTATAGGCATGAATATAAATATATCTGTTCTGGGCAGCAGTTGGCATTGATTGGAAATAAAATACAAGGACTGATGGAATATGATAAATATGCTGGTGATAATAAGAAATACAGAATAAGAAGTTTATATTTTGATGATTATGAGGAACGCTGTCTCTATGACAATATTAATGGAAATGACCCGCGCGAGAAATTTCGGCTGAGGATTTATAATGATGATAAAACATATATTCGATTAGAATTAAAGAAAAAAGAGCGTGGTAAAACGAGAAAACTTTCATGCAGCATTGATGAAGCACTGTGTAGGAAGATAATGCAAGGTTTGCCAGTAGATATGGACGCAGTGGAGGCAGATGTGTATCGTAAGTTTTGTTTGTGGCAGAATATACGACTTTTGAGACCAAAAGTGATTGTTGAATATGACAGAATTCCTTTTGTATATAGAGATGGCAATGTTAGAGTAACATTTGATACAAATATACGTTCTGGCAGCTTCATAGAAGGATTTCTGGATAACAATATTGTCTCAAGGCCAGTTATGCCTTTTGGAGAACATATTTTGGAAGTTAAGTTTGACGAACTGCTTCCAGATTTTATCTATTCGGCGGTTCAGACAGAAGGCTTGCGCCAGACGACGTACTCCAAATATTATATGTGCAGGAAATACAGCATTGCAGGAGGAAATATGCTATGAAGTTCAATGATATCTTAAAAAAGTCATTTGTCAATACATTTGCGGTGGCTGACTTATCTTTGTCGGAAACGATATTGATTTTTGCCATCACTTTGATTTTTGCATTGTATATTTATTTTATCTATCGAATTTTTGCAAGAAAAAATTTTTATAATAAGAGCTTTAATATTTCACTTGCGGCAACTGCAATGATCACGGCCGCGGTTATTATTACAATTCAGTCCAGCATTGTGGTTTCTCTTGGTATGGTGGGTGCATTGTCCATTGTCAGATTTCGGACGGCGGTAAAAGACCCTTTAGATTTGGTTTTTATGTTTTGGGCCTTAGCAATAGGAATTATTTGCGGTGTAGGATTATTTAATGTGGCTGGTATTTTATCGGTAATTGTGACAGCAATGATTTTTGCGTTGGATAAGTTTCCTGTTGCGCAGGCACCAATGATACTGATGGTGCAGACGATGTACTGCGATATGGAGGAGGATATCAGTAAGGTAGTGACAGAATACACGAAATATTTTAAGGTAAAATCGAGGAATATTGCGCCCGAACGAATGAGTATTGTGATGGAGCTGCGAGTAAAGGACGGCGGCGGTCTCGTGCAGAAACTAAGTGCTCTTGAAGGGGTGTCTTACGTATCGATAATTGACCATGACGGGGAAGTGACTTATTAAATCAATATGAGAGTTTTCTATAAAACCAGGCAAAGGATTGTTTTGTGCCTGGTTTTTTATGCACATGGGCACCCAAAGGAAGAATGTCAGCAAAGCTGACAGGTGCCCGGCGCGCGAGTAGGGGAAGATGGCTCTTCCCTGCTCGATTCGCATGGGCGAAAGAATTTTGGATGGTTAGAGGGGATACTATGCGTAATATAATAGAGTGGAAGGTTTCTGATAAAATGAGATTGCCAACAAGTATAGAATGATTTACAATCAAATATAAACGGGTATGATAAGCACATTGGGAGATAAGAAAAAGGGACAGATAAAATACAGTGACAAATTTATTGTTTTTGGACAGACAAAGAAGGGAAGGAATAGAGAAGAAATGAATAGTGATAGACAAAAAGGGATTCTTTATATTGTGGTTCCTTGTTACAATGAGGAGGAAGCTTTGGAAATTTCGGCTGCAAAATTATTGGACAAGCTTCATAAATTGACACAAAAAGAATTGATATCCAATAAAAGTCGGATTGTGTTTGTAGATGATGGTTCAAAGGATAGGACATGGGAGATTATTCAAGAATTGTATAAAAAGAATGAAGAAATAAAAGGGCTTCGCTTTGCACATAACAGGGGACATCAGAATGCTATTCTTGCAGGTATGATGTATTCCAGAAAATATTGTGATTATACAATTACAATTGATGCGGATTTGCAACAAGATATCAACGCAATGGAATGGTTTATCGAGGCGTATAATGATGGGAATGAGATTGTTTATGGCGTGCGTAATTCAAGAAATACAGATGGGATTTTTAAAAAATTTTCAGCAACTTTATTCTATAAGATTATGCAGCTAATGGGATGTGATATTTATGAAAATTCAGCAGATTACAGATTGATGAGCACTAAAGCACTGAATGCTTTGGCAGAATATGATGAGGTAAATCTATTTCTTCGCGGTATTATTCCTAATATTGGCTTACAATCTACGGTTGTGCATTTTGATGTATTTCCGCGAATGCAAGGAAAATCAAAATATTCTCTGTCAAAAATGTTTACATTGGCAGCAGACGGAATCACATCTTTTAGTATCAAGCCAATTCGGATGGTTTTTGCGATGGGTATTCTGGCTTTGTTGGTGGGAGTGGGCATGATTATACACATTATATACGAGCATTATTTTGGCTATACAGTTAGTGGATGGTCTTCTATATTAATGTCGATTTGGGTTCTTGGCGGAGCGATTCTATTGTCTCTTGGCATTATTGGAGAGTATGTGGGCAGAAATTATTTAGAGACAAAACATCGACCGAGATATTTTTTCTGGGAAATTTTGTCGAGAGATAAGTGATGTCAATAAAGAAATGATGAGGAGTATAATTATGAATTTGCCAGGAAAATTATGGAAAAAATATCAGGTTTATCTTGCCTACTCAATATGTTATTGGGGCTATGCAGTTCCGAAGATTTATGATATGAGCAGTAATGGATATGCAGCGCTCGGAGGATGGGATGCGGTAACACAGATGTATCCCGTTATGTTGTATATTAGTAGGATGATACGTAATTTTATGTCAAATCTGACGGTTCCATTGTTTGAGTTGAGTTTAGGTATGGGAGATGACTTGATCACAGCGTTAAACTGGCATGGTTTTGGCGATCCCTTTTATTTGCTAAGTGCTTTGATACCAGAGGCCAGTTTACCCTTTTTTTATTCGTTTTTGTTTTATTTTAGGGTCTATTTAGGCGGAATTGCGTTTTTATGGTTTGTGAGAGAACATAATAATGAATTGAAAACAAGCGCATATGTAATAGGAACGTTTGTTTATACTTTTAGTGGTTTTACATTGCAAGCCAATATTCATATAATTTTTGTTCATGCGATGATGTATATTCCTATGATGTTGTTAGGTGGGGAGAGAGTTCTAAAAGAGAAGAGAAAAGGAATACTTTTTATGAGTACATTTTTATTTGCTCTTTGTGGATTTTATTATCTTTATATTGGCTCAATCGCTTTGGGGATATATGTAATATACCGATTGATTAAAATGCATGAGCAGTGGAAAAGCAGTTTTATAAAAATATTCGAGATGGTTATAGAGTATCTTTTAGGGCTTGCACTGGCAGCTTTTATATTTTTGCCATCTGTTCTAGGTTTTCTTAACAGCAATAGAGCATATGTGCAGACACAGTTTGATCTGATATATTCATGGAAAGAGATAAAAAATTTTTTGATAAATTTGTTTTTCCCACAGACTAATGGACAGGTGCTTTCTGTCGCGACAATTGGAGTAATCGCAGTATTATGTACTTTATTATCAACAAAAGGAAAACAAGAAAAGCTCAATATTAGTATGCTAATTTTGCTTACATGGATTCCAGCAGTTAGTTGTATTATGTCAGGATTTGGCGCTATTTATGATAGATGGGAAATAGTCATTATACTTTATATTGCATATTTGGTGGTGATGCAGTGGGACTTTCTTCAGGAATTAAATATGGTTCAAAAAATAATATTGACGGGACTATTTTGCTTTTTGGGTTTATATGGAAAGATAAAGAATTGGTGGGATACAGAACAATTTCCAATCATTATGTTTTCCTATGGACTGATTGTAGCATTTTTATGTATTTTATTTCCGATTGCAAGAAAAATTAAAATGAGCGCATTGTGCAATTTGCTGTTTGCTTGTGTGATGATTATGACAATCTGTAAGGCATGGCAGTGCAATGCAAGAGATAGAGAAATCTTTTATGTTATGGAACGCAATGTAGTGGATGAGCTGATTGATGATACTACTATCTATCGTATCAGTAATGAGAGAACTTTTACAGAGCCAAGAAATGGACAGAATATTGCCTTGTTTCAACAATATTATGGGGTGTCAGAGTACTTTAGTATAGAAAATCCTTATTTTACCAATGCGTTATTGGAGTGGGATGTCAATCCAGATTCTTCGCTAAATCATATGAATGTTGGACTTGATCAGAGAACAATCCTAGAAACACTTTCCGCTGTAAAATATATGGTGAAACGAACAGATTCCAATGTTTTGATTCCATATGGATACGAAAAAGTGAGAGAAACGCAAGATGGAGAATGGAGTTTGTATGAAAACAGCAATGCACTTCCTCTTTTCTATTCTTATGATTCTGTGCTGGAAGAAGGACTATATGAGGGGAAAAATGGATTTGAGAAACAACAGATTATATTGAATACCGCGGTGATAGAAGCGTATGAAGGAAAGCTTCAGCGTGTGAATATACCTGAAACAAGACTAAAACAAATACCATATCAAATTAAGAATATTGAAAAGGGAAACGTTGAAAATGGTATGGTTATTTTAAAACCTGGTGCGGTTTTATCACTTCAAGTTCCATTGGAAAGAAAGGGAGAAAATTATTTATCCTTTGATCATATGGACTTAAATGGCGGTTTTACAGTAAAAATTCCGGCAGAGAATCGGATAAAAGAAGCAAATATTACACAGGACTTTTACAATGGGAATGCAGGGGTAAATCTGGGCGCTGCAACATCTGTAGAGGAGCAGGAAATTACGATTGCTTTTACCAAAGCAGAAAGTTTTCCTGCGGACAACTTAAAAATTTTTTCTTATGATTTTTCTGATTTTGAAGAATGTATCTTGCAGAGAAAAGGGGCGTCTGTCACAGATATTGCACTAACTACAAATCGAATAGAATGCAATGTAGATTCAGATCGAGATCGAATATTATGTATTGCAATTCCTTACAGTAAAGGATGGAATGCATGTGTGGATGAAGAAAAGGTCAAAGTATATCCAATGAATGATATGTTTATGGGAATTGAGCTTCCAGAAGGAAAACATCATGTTGTTTTGTCATATTGTACGTATGGGCTGAAAACAGGTATCGGCATTTCATTATCTGCGTTACTCATCATTTTGTTTGTTTTTGTTGGGAATGTGAATCTGCATCGGAAAAGATATTTAGACGTTACTATTTAGACATGTAACAATTCAGCCTTTGGCTTCTTGTTACAGGAATCAAGCCATGCATAATTGCTTCGCGATGGCTTGATGTTTCTCAACCACTATGTATTTTTACGGACTTTGCAGCGTAGTGCAAAGTCCTAAGCTGAACTGTAACTTAGACATCAATAAATAGATAAAATGACATTGCCAAGAAACCTTTGATGGTTTACAATGAATATAATTAGACAAAATGAAATATTAAAACAAAGGCAGTTTTTGAGAGTATAGAAAAGTTATAGGAGGAACGAATATGGTAGCATTGGTAGGTTACACTGGGTTTGTAGGAAGCAATCTTTATTCGAGGGCAAGAAACCGCATTAAGGGAGTATACGATTCACAGAATATAGAGAAAGCGTATGGTCTTGAGCCGGAGGTTCTTATTTACGCGGGTGTGCAGGCGGAAAAGTATTTTGCAAACAATGCGCCAGAGCAGGATTTGGAACAGATTTTGGAAGCGGAAAAGAACATAAAAGCAATCAATCCACAGCGTCTTGTGCTGATTTCTACCATAGATGTATACAGCAATCCCGTGGGTGTGGATGAGAAAGATTCCCCGCTGTCTGATGGAAAAGGCGGAAAAGAAAACCGCTTTCAGCCATATGGACTAAATCGCTATTATTTAGAAAAGTGGGTGCAAAAAAACTATCCAAATGCATTGATTGTCAGATTGCCTGCGCTGTATGGATATAATATTAAGAAGAATTTTATCTATGATTATATGAATATAATTCCTCCTATGTTGAAAAAGGAAAAGTATCTTGAATTGAAAGTTTTGGAAAAAGCGGATGATGCGATTCGGTTGGAAGATTGTTATGAGGCGGCTGGAAATGGATTTTATCGCTGTGTAAAGCTTGACCGCGAGAAAAAAGGCCTTTTAAAGAAAAAGTTTAAAAAGTTGGGATTTACAGCACTGCACTTTACAGACAGTCGCAGCACGTTTCAGTTTTATTCGCTAGGGCGGTTGTGGGAGGACATTCAGACCGCACTGAATGAGAATATGACGTGCTTCAATGTTGCGACAGAACCAGTTTCCGCTGCGGAAGTATATAAGGCATTGACAGGCGAAGTCTTTAAAAATGAACTGAAAGGCACACCTGCAAAATATGATTTTAGGACTACATATGCAGCAAGGTTTGGCGGTAAGGACGGGTATCTCTGCAATAAAGAGGCAGTTTTGACAGATATTAAAATGTTTGTGAATTATATGATTAAAGAGGGTGAACAGCGGTAACGAATATAAGTTATAATTCACGCTCGCGCTAGATTTCGTGTTGATTTATGATGATTTGGTGTGAATTGCAATAATTGATGCACACAAAATGCCACAAAGCAGGCATTTTGGCGCTGGCTCCGCACCATGCAGCAAGTGCATGGTGCGGTATGAAAAGTAACGAATATAATCCAAAATCCTGACAAAAATAGGAGTACAGCTTTACAGTATCTTGTGGGACATGGTATAATGTCGTCAGACACTATACCTGCCCGAATGGGCATGAATATACTGTGACTGCGCAGCAATCATAGTATAATGTCGTCAGACATTATACCTGCCTGAATGGGCATGAATATACTGTGACTGCGCAGCAATCATAGTATAATGTATTGAATTACAGATGGTTTTGAATAGAGGGAATGAAATGGAGAACATCAGAAGAAAGAACAAAATGATAGAGACATACAGTATCCTTTTGATTGATATCCTAGGTGTTGTTCTCTCCTATGCATTGTCTTTGTTTATTCGGTTTCGCATCATTCACTATGAAAATTATCCTAGACAGTTCCATTTGATGGTGGGAACTTATATTGTAGTTTTGTGCCTGCTCTACAATATGTTTCTCGATGCGAACAGAAATTTTTTTACCAGAGGTTATTATCAGGAGTTTTACTATACAGTACGATATACACTGATTCTTGTTGTGGGATTAGTGGTAGTGTTGTATCTTACACAACAATCATATGAGTTCTCTCGTTCTGTATACGGGATTTTTGCCATTTTAAATACGCTGTTCACATATGCGGCGCACATGGTCTTTAAAAAAGTTTTGTGGAAGTATTACAGAAAGAGCACCAGTGCGGAAAAGATACTTGTCATTACAAAGGATCTTATGGCAGAAGAAGTGATTAGCAATCTAATAAAAGGAAAAGAATGGTATTATGATATTACGGCGGCGGTCGTATATGATGCGGATCGAATAGGGCAGTCAATCAAGTCGGTTCCTGTTGTTGCAGCAAAGGAAAATCTGTACGAAACAGTTGTTCAGATGGCGGTGGATGAAGTGTTTATCTGCCTTCCAGAAGTGCCAGTGATTGAAATTCGCGATATGGTTCAGCGGTTTGAGGAGATGGGACTGACTTGTCATTACAATGTGGATTTGTTTTGTCGTGCTAATCCGAATACTTATGTGCAGCAGATGGCGGGTTATAGTGTCATATCGTTCGCATTAAAAACAATGGATTCGAGAAGGATGCTAATTAAGCGGCTGATTGATATTCTAGGGGCGCTTGTGGGGCTTTTTCTCACGGCGCTAATTACGCCGTTTGTGGCGTTGGCAATTAAGATGGATTCGTCAGGTCCTGTATTTTTTTCCCAGATGCGCATTGGGAAAAATGGGCGGCGTTTTAAAATATGGAAATTTCGTTCCATGTATATTGATGCGGAGGAGCGAAAAAAAGAATTGCAAGCGCAAAACGAGATGAACGGTCTGATGTTCAAGATGGAAGATGATCCGCGCGTTACAAAGGTGGGGCGGTTTTTGCGCAGGACAAGTATAGACGAGACGCCGCAGTTTCTTAATATTTTGGTGGGAAATATGAGCTTGGTTGGCACGCGGCCGCCGACAGAGGATGAATTTGAACAGTATAGTGGCTACTACAGGAGACGCATGAGTATTACACCTGGGTTGACGGGATTGTGGCAGGTTAGCGGCAGGAGTGATATTCAAGATTTTGAGGAGATTGTAAAGATGGATCTGGAATATATTGACAACTGGTCACTGGGGTTGGATATTAAGATTTTGTTTATGACAGTGTTTACTGTTTTAGGAAGAAAGGGTTCAAAATAGGGAGTAAGATGAAAAAACTGCGGTATTGTGAAATATTAAGAACAAAGATTAATGTGACAAATATGCAGGACACACTTGCCTATATTGATAAGCATTTAGATGCGTTGCGAGGAAATTATATCTGTGTCTCCAATGTGCACACGACAGTGATGGCATATGAGAACAAGAAATATCGCACAATACAGAACAGTGCTGCGATGGCGCTGCCTGACGGGGCGCCGCTTTCTCACTATAGTAGACGCATGGGATTTCGAGATGCCGAGCGTGTTACAGGGCCAGATTTGATGGTGGAATTATTTCGGCTTTCTCCGCAGAAGGGGTATAGACATTTTTTTTATGGCGCGACGAAACAGACGCTTGAGACAATGCAAGATGCGCTTGAGAGGGATTATCCAGGGATAGTGATTGCTGGAATGTACGCGCCCCCATTTCGACCACTCACAGCAGCAGAAGATGCTAAAATTATACAACAAATAAATGATGTTGCGCCAGACTTTGTGTGGGTGGGGCTGGGTGCTCCCAAGCAGGAAGAGTGGATGTATGCACACAGAAAGAAGCTTTGTGCGGTGTCGATTGGCGTGGGAGCAGGTTTTGACTATCTGGCTGGAAATATTAAACGCGCTCCGCATGCTATGCAGAAACTTTGTTTGGAGTGGCTCTACAGACTGCTGCAAGATCCAAAGCGACTGTGGAAACGGTATGTGACAACCAATGCACGGTTTATCTGGTATTTATTAAGAGAAAGGACAGTGAGAGAAAGGACAGCAAAAAAAGATGGCAGATAAGATTTGGTTTCATGCAGATGATTATGGGGTGACAATCGAGCAGTCCAAACGTATTTTAGATTGCTGGCAGAATGGAGTATTAAACAGCGTCAGTGTGCTGCCGAATACCCCTGTATTAAAAGAAGCACTTAAACTTTTGGACCAAGCTGATTCGGAAGGAACACAGATTCGACGTGTTCTTCATTTGAATTTTGTGGAGGGGAAACCGCTTGCAGGGGCAGAAAATGTACCGGATTTAGTGGATAAGACAGGTTACTTTGACAAAGGTTTTTTGCAGTTTTTTGAGTGGAATTATCTGAAAAAGGGTGCAAAAAGGCAGACACTTATCCGGCAAATTCAACTGGAGATTGCAGCACAGTTGCGCGCTGTGACAAAAAAGAATGATTTTAGGATAACAGCGATTGACTCCCACCAGCATTATCACATGATACCCATTGTGTTTGACAGCTTGATGGAAGTGCTGTCAAAGAAAGAGTTTGAATGTCTTAAAATTTGTCAAATTCGAGTACCAGTCGATCCTGTGACGCCTTTGTTGCACAATGTGCGAATGCACAGTGATATACCGCCGATTAACTGGGTGAAATGGTGTATTCTAAAAATATTTGGGAAGCGAACTAGAAAAATACTGAACAGCAAAGGAGTGAAGGTGCCAGTATTTTTTGGTATTTTCTATACTTGTGAGATGAAAAAGGAGGTTGTAGAAGCATTGCTCCCGTCATACAAGGCTTATGCGGACAAAAAGGGGCAGGAATTGGAATTGATGTTTCATCCTGGAAACCTTACGGATTGCAGTGAACTTTTGGATAAGAGGAGCAGAGAACTTGCGACGTTTTATCTATCTGATAACAGACAGGATGAGGCGGAGTGCTTAAAGAGGATGAAGGAGATTATGAAAAAATGACAAAGAAAAACAGAAATAAACGGTCTATAGTGGCTATTTTGATGGCTGCTGTAGTGACTTTTGTGTCACTTGTGGGTTGTAAGGGAGAATCCGATAATACAGTTGTGATTCAGGAAGGAGAAACGCCGGCAGGATGTATTCCAGGCTGTAGCTGTAAAGGCTGTATCTGTTGTGAAACCATTCTTGCAGAGAAAGGGGCATTGCCAGTATCAACTGCCGCAGAGACAGGACAGGAGCAGACTACGACTGAGAGTGAATTAGAACAGGAAACGCCTATAGCACAGACTTCTGAACCAGAATCTGACATCATAGAATCTTTTCCAACAGAGCAGACTTCAGAGGAAGGTCCAAAAGAAGTCAGTCAGCTTTCAGAAGGAGAGATTGCAGCCAGAAAAGAGCAGCAGGTGAATTTTGCGGAGGCGAGAGAAACTTTATACAGCCTTCCAAATTCCAGAGAAAAAACAGAGAAAATTAATCAGATGGACAGACAGATTTTGGCGAACAATGCCTATGACTTTAGTGGCCGTAATGTGGTATTTATCGGTGATAGTATCACAGAGGGAATTGAGGGCGCGGTGGATGAGGAAGGCAATTATATCAGCTATGTCAATTATGCGGATGCCTACTTACATTTTCAGAGGACACTAAATCATGGTGGCGGTGGCAGAATGTTTACACCTTATGCAGATGATGCGCTGTCTCTTGCAATGAATTTTGGCAATATCACAAATAATGAATCGGATATTATTGTTGTTTTTGCGGGAGTGAATGATTATCTAAGCACTCCAGAGAACAAGCGCTACGGCGATATAAATGATACGGTCAGCACTGCGGGATATTGCGGTTCTGTGCGGTATTTTATGAAACAGCTCAAAGAGTACTATGGAGATAAGGACGTATTTTTTGTGACAATGTACAATATTTCAAAGACAGTTACATGTACTTACTCGGATGCGACGGAGCCGTTGACGTTAAATGATTATCTTGATGTGCAGCGAAAGCTTGCCAGTGAGTTTGGATTTCATGTAATTGAGCTGTATAATATTGGCTTTATGGACTGTTCTGACCCTGCAACATCTGATTATTATCTAGCAGATGGTCTTCATCCAAAAGATAATGGGAATATTGTTTTAGGAGAGCATATTGCGGCAGAACTTTCTCTTTATTTCGGGCAGAAGTAGAGAGGTTGACCGCAGATGTATACGAAAGCATAAAAATGGAAAAGATACAACTATAGAAAATTAAGATTAAGGAACTATAAGGAATCAGGAGAATACATTTGGTGGAAATTGTTCGATGGGGAATATTGCTGGCTCTCGTTCTGCCAGTGCCGTTTTTTCTGGGATTAATACCTGTAACGCATATGAATCGCTTGCAAAAGACACCCGCAATGACTTATGTCTGCGGGTGGTTTGTGAGCTTTTTTCTGTTTGAGTTGACTGCAGTTCCATTTATTTTGTTAGAGCAGCGTTTTACTGCGTTAGTGATTGTGTACACCTGTATTGTTGTGGCGGCTTTGGTGATTTCTTTGTGGAAAGGACGCAGTCTCTGGAAAGTCTATTATGAACAGATTTGTCAGATACGAGAAATGCCTAGACATGTAAAATTGGGATGGGTTGTTTTCTTTTTGATTGTGTTGTTTCAGATTGGATATGCAGTGTTATACGAGTATTATGATGGGGATGATGCGTATTATATTGCGACAGCAGTGCTTACAGATGCATTTGACACAATGTATTTGCGCGACACATATACTGGCTATATTTATCCGCTGGATACAAGACATGCTTTTTCACCGACACCAATTTATCAGGCGTGGCTGTCAAGACTGAGTGGCATTGCGCCTGCGGCGGTTGCGCATAGTGTATTAGCACCTGTGTGGCTTGTTTTTCTGTATTGTATCTATGGACAGATTGGCAGTAGACTTTTATGGAATAGAAAAAATTACAAACCTGTTTTTATGATATTGCTTGCAGTATGGTTCATGTACGGAAATATTTCGCTGTATACTACAGAAACTTTTGCAATGACTAGAACATGGCAAGGAAAAGGATTGATGGCGGGTATGGTTATTCCTGCACTTTTTTTAAGCTTGCTCTACTTGGCGCAGGAGACAACCAGTCAGGGTATGTGGATGCTTTTTATCTGTGTGTGTGTGTCGGCAGTTTTTGCCACAAGCACTTCTTTTATGATTATACCAACTATGACTGGTTTGGCGGCAGTACTGATTGGTATCCGAAAAAAAAGCTTAAAATTTGCGGTGGAATTATTTTTGTGCTGTGTGCCCTGTCTAATGTTGGCAGTGTGTTATTTTATTGTAAAGTAGAGTTATGGAGTTGGAGATAGAAGATGATGGAAAAGTTGAGTCAGGTTATAAAAGCACTTTTGGAGGAGGTGCTTTTATATAATAATGAAAGTTTTCTAATACCGCTCTTTCTAATCGCACTGCTGTTCTTATGGATGACAGAGAAGGACAGAAAAGTGCGGGTTGTCCTGCTGTATTTTGTGGCAGCGCTCGGTGTGGTCTTTTTATGTCCGCTCTATGCATGGATTGGGATGAAGATTGATGCGGATGTCTATTATCGCGTTCTATGGTCGTTGCCAATGGGCATTTTGGTTTGCTACAGCGTGGTGAAATTAATGGCGCGGTTTCGGTCGATTTTTGCGAAGACACTGATTTTTTTAATGGCGGTGTTGGCGATTATGATCAACGGAGATTTGGTGTACACAAAATCGATGCATGTTAAGTCGAGCAATGCGTATCATGTCCCGCAGATTGTGATTGATGTGGCAGATGCGCTTAAGCTGGAAAACTATAGACCAATCGCAGTACTTCCAGCAGAGCTGCTGCCGTTTTTGCGACAATATACCGCAGATATTTTTACGCCTTATGGTAGAAATATCTTAGAACCAGCATGGACTTTTCAAAATGAACTGTATGATGCGATGGAGGGAGACCGCGATGCATATGATGTGGCTGAGGTAGCCAGATGTGCGCGAAATCATCAGTGTGCTTTTGTTGTGCTATCGTCGATAAAACAAATGAATGGCAGTATGGAGGAAGAAGGATATTTTTTATTTCGGTTTGTGCAGGGGTATTTTATTTATATGGATTACAATTATTATTGGGTGTTTAAGGAACAGGGACTTTTGGATGCGGATGTGATTGAGGCAGGAGGATGAACAAGATGCGGTCATTGAAAAATATTATACTGTTGCAAGCTGTCATTGTAATTTACACAATCTCGGGCGTGATGTCCAAGGAGGCTTCTAAAAGTCAAGGAAATTTAATCCGATTTTTGTTTTTCTTTGGAATGGAATTTGTTATTTTGGCAGTTTATGCGGTATTGTGGCAACAGATTATCAAGCGGTTTGAGCTGTCTGTCGCTTATGCAAATCGTTCGATGGCAGTTGTCTGGTCTATGGTGTGGGCGGTTGTCTTTTTTCATGATACCATAACACTACAAAATATTGTGGGGGTGTTGTTGGTAGTCGTTGGGATGCTTATTGTAAATTCTGAAAATGCAAAGGAGGAGATAGATGATTAGCAGGTTTGCCGTTGCTATGTTTTTGTCAGTCGCCATTGCATCTATTTCACAGGTTCTTCTAAAAATAAGTGCTGAAAAACATTATAAAACATGGGTGAGAGAATATTTAAATCCGTATGTGGCCGGTGGTTATGGTTTGCTTTTCCTTTCTATGCTCCTGACAGTGTATGCGTATAGTGGCATGGATTATAAAAATGGGCCGATAATTGAGTCATTAGGCAATGTGTTTGTGTTGGTGATGGGATATTTTGTGTTTGGCGAGAAGATTCGCATTCAAAAATTTATAGGAATTGTATGTATTATGACAGGGATTATTATCTTTAATGTATAGGGTATTTTTTGAGAAGGCAACACAGCGAGGAAAAATTTACATTTTGATTTCAATAAAAAGATGTTGAGCAAAGTTCTATGTTTTGCTATAATTATTACGCAAATGTTACAGAATAATAGGAAGCTATTAATCTAAGAGAGCTGTTTATTTGAAAGAAAGGGAGGCGTGCCAGGCGGCGCAGGGCAGTATGAAAAAGAAGGAAAAATTGAGATTGCAGAATACAGACAGAAGAAAACCAATAAAGTACGCTGACATTGATACAGAGGATTTTTATGGGGAGGATATCGAATCAGAGCAGGAAGAACAGTTTGATACAGATGATGATGAATATATTGTTGCATATTCCAGCGAGGATAAGACAGTTGGTACATACAGACAGGAAGAGATGCAGGAGTACGCAGATGAATATGCATCAGAACTAGAAAACGAGGAGTATGAGCCAGAGGAGTACGATGAATCTGAGGAATATGAATCGGAAGAGTACCAATCCGAAGAATATGAGGAAGTTGAGGAGTATGAAGAAACTGAGGAGTATGAGTCAGAAGAGTACGAGGAATCAGACGGATATGAAGAAACTGAGGAGTATGAGTCAGAAGAGTACGAGGAATCAGACGGATATGAAGAAATTGAGGAGTATGAGTCAGAAGAGTACGAGGAATCAGACGAGTATGAGTCAGAGGAGTACGAAGAAACTAAGGAGTATGAGTCAGAAGAGTACGAAGAGTTTGGGGAGTATGAACCAGAAGAGTACGAGGAATTAGAGAAGTACGAAGAAACTGAGGAGTATGAAACGGAGGAATATGAATCCGAAGCGTATGAGGAATCTGACGAGTATGCGGCAGAAGAATACGAAACTGAGGAATATGCGTCAGAGGAGTACGAGGAAACGGAGGAATATGAATCCGAAGAATACGAAGATATTGGGGAGTACCTTTTAGAGTCGGAAGCGTATAAAACAGAAGCGCCAGAGTTACAATACAATACAAAGGAAATCAATATTGATCTGTATGAAGCGGAGGATTACGCGGAGGACACAGAGAGTTATTATGAACATTCTGAGGAGGAATATTACGACGAGGATACATATGAGGAGTCAGATGCCTATTATGATGACGAGGACTCTTTTGATACCGCATTTGGAGAGTACAATGACAGTTACGAAAATGATATCGCGGCGTTTGATCTTGGAGAAGAGTTAAGTTTCTGGCAGAGAGTAAAACTGCGGATGCAGCATCTGACAATTTTTGATGCGGTTCTTGCATGTACGGGTGTTGTTGTGCTGGTGGCTGCGGTTGTGATTCTCAGTATGTTTATTCAATCCAATCAGTTAGATAAACAGATTGAAGCGTTAGCGCCTTTGGGAGATGAATTAAAGAATCTGGGAGTTGTGGGTGATGATGGTCTGCTTGCCATGTCAAATGCTGCACTTTCTGGCATGTTTACGGAGGAAGAAACAAGTTTGGAGGAGATTTCTTCAATTGAAGTGGTTGCGGAGCCAGAAACTGCCAAAGTGAACGTGAGCTTTGTATCAGTGGAAAAGGATCTCAAAATACGATTTACAGATGCAAACACAGGAGAACTGATTACTGGAACAGTTTTTGAGGTGACATTGACAAATGCAAAAGGAAAACAGCTTGTGTTAAAAGATGAAGATATGGACGGAATAATTTATGCGCAGAATATCACTGCAGGCGTGTTTGATGCGATTGTGACCTCGACAGAAAAATATAAGTTCCCAGCAATGGCGCAGCATGTAACGGTGAAGGATAAGGTTGAGTATGTCGTGATTAATGTGCAAGACGAGGTAAAGACAGAGAAGCAGATTAATGTAGTGGCAGAAGACACGCAAAAAAATGATGCTGAGACGGAAGCGGAAGTGCTCAAGGACACTGTAGAGTGGGTGGAATCCACAAAAACGCCTGTGAGCGGTTCCGAAAGTTATCTTCTTGTGGATAAAAATACCATTGCAGATCCATCACAGGTTTCGAGATTGGCGGCAAGAATGCTCTTTGACACACTGAATGTATCTCTGGACCAGTCAGAGGCAACACTAACTGCAGGGGCTGTGCTTACCCTGAAAGGAACAGAGTTTACAGATACAAAGGAAGAAGATATTGAATATCAATACACGACAGAATGGAAAAGTTCTGATGAGAGTGTTGCGTCTGTCAGCAATGGCAAGGTGACAGCAAAAGCAGAGGGAACAGCAGTTATTACATACACAGTTACCAAAAAGACGATTACGACCACATATGAACCAAAGGAAACTGTGGAAGAGACATTGGAAATTATGCTTGAGGACTATCAAGAACTTCCAGATAAGGAAAAGGAAAAGTGTACTCCAATCAAGGATGACGCAGATCAAACAATTGGATATATCTATCAAAAAGTAACCGAACCACAAAAGAAGACAAGTGAGACGACGGAGAGTGCAAGCGCTGAGTGCAAGATAACTGTCGAGGCGGTGAAGATTGCATCGGGAAGTCTGGAAATTGTAAAGAGTGCAGACAGTTGTGCTGTCGGAGAGACAGTGACTGTAAAGCCGTCAAAACTTGTGTATACGAAGCAGGATGGAAGCACAGAGACTATCACGGAAAATTTTCCTGTTATTACGTGGGACAGTGGGGATGCTTCTATTGCTGCGGTTGACTTTAAAGGTGTTGTAACGGGTATTCAAGAGGGAAAAGTACAAATTACAGGAACTGTATCTGGCATACAGGGTGCCGATGGAAAAGAATTAAAGATTAACAGCAGTGTGGAAATTCATATCATAGGTGGAAAGGAGCTGTCAATTTCGCTTGACCGCACAAAAGATGTCAATCTGGCAGTGGGAGGGACGACGACACTTGTGGCAACCGTCTCTAATTCTAAGGAAGATGCCGGTGTGACATGGGAGAGTTCTGATGTGAATGTGGCAACTGTTGATGAAAAAGGCGTGGTTACTGCAATCGCAGCAGGAAGTGTGACTATTACTGCAATCACAAAGGAGCAGGGTGCCGATGGCAATTCGCTAAAGGCAACATGTGTTGTTACGGTTAATTCCAATGTAGAGGTAGATACAACAACGAAACTAAAAGATAAGAATGGAAATCAAATTTATATCAAAAATGCTGATGGCAGTTACAGAGAAGCCGTCTATGCGGATTACTTTAGCAGCGAGGAATTTTATATTACGTCGCAGCCACAGTATATCTATACAGGCTGGCAGACAATAGACGGAAAGACATATTATTTTGACAAAACTGGCAATGTTGTGACTGGCACACAAATTATCCAAGGTGTGACATATAATTTTGGTACAGATGGAGCAATTGCAACTTCCGTGAATGGTTCGACTTTTGGAATTGATGTGTCCAGACACAACGGAACCATTGACTGGAATGCAGTTAAGGCTTCAGGAGTAGATTATGTGATTATCCGCTGTGGATATAGAGGTTCTGCTACAGGGGTGTTAATCGAGGACCAGTCATTTCGGACAAACATCAAAGGGGCTACAGCAGCCGGACTAAAAGTTGGCGTGTATGTGTTCTCACAGGCTATCAATGAGGTTGAGGCAGTCAAAGAGGCATCGCTGGCGGTAAGTCTTGTAAAAGGTTATAATCTCACTTATCCAATTTTTATTGATACAGAGTCTAGCGGTGGCAGAGCAGACAAAATTGATAGAGCGACGCGGACCGCAGTTGTCAATGCTTTTTGTCAGACAGTTGCAAGTGCTGGATATAAGCCAGGAATCTATGCATCAAAAACATGGTTTGAGGACAAACTAAACATGGGGGCAATCGGAAATTATAAGATTTGGCTTGCACAATATTCTACTGCGCCTACCTATAGTGGCAGATACGATATGTGGCAGTATTCATGCAAGGGTAAAATTAGCGGAATCAGTACCAAAGTAGACTTAAACTACAGCTACTTAGGGTATTAGGCTTGCATTATTTCCAATTTTAGGATAAAATAGCAAGAAAGATAATTACGGAGGTAAATTTTTGATGAGAACTTATTTGGTGACTGGCGGTGCGGGCTTTATTGGATCAAACTACATTCATTATATGTTTCGGAAGTATGACAATGCGATTCGGATTATCAATGTGGATGCCTTGACCTATGCCGGAAATCTTGAGAATTTGAAAGAGATTGAAAACAGAGAAAACTATACATTTATCAAGGCGGATATCACAGATAAGGAAGCTATAACAAAAATTTTTGCGGAGAATGATATTGATAGAGTGGTTCATTTTGCAGCGGAGAGTCATGTAGACAGAAGCATTAAAAATCCAGAAATATTTGTACAAACAAATGTTTTGGGAACTGCAGTAATGCTCAACTGTGCGAAAGCGGCTTGGGAGCGTCCAGACGGCAGTTTCCAGGAGGGAAAAAAGTTCTTGCATGTTTCTACAGATGAAGTTTATGGTTCTCTGGAAGAGGATGGCGGGTATTTCTATGAGACTACCCCATATGCGCCGCACAGTCCCTATTCTGCGAGCAAAGCAGCCTCGGACATGCTTGTGCGTTCCTATATGGACACCTATCAGTTTCCGGCAAATATTACAAATTGTTCCAATAATTACGGACCCTATCAGTTCCCAGAGAAATTTATTCCGCTGGTCATCAACAATGCGCTTCAAGGAAAGAATCTTCCGGTATATGGAGATGGCAAAAACGTGCGCGATTGGCTCTATGTTGAGGATCACGCCAAGGCGATTGATATGGTGCAGGAGCAGGGAAGGCTATTTGAAACCTATAATATTGGCGGACACAATGAGAAGCAAAATATAGAGATTATCCATATTATTCTTGAGACGTTGCAGGAGCAGCTTGCGGATGATGACCCACGCAAGAAGTTCGTATCCAAAGATCTAATCACCTATGTGGAGGACAGAAAAGGACATGACAGACGCTATGCGATTGCGCCAGATAAGATTAAGGCGGAGATTGGATGGGAGCCTGAGACAATGTTTAAAGAGGGTATCCGCCAGACAATCAAGTGGTACTTTGAGCATGAGGATTGGATGAAAAATGCGACAAGTGGCGATTATCAAAAATATTATCAAGAGATGTACAAGTAAATTTGGATGAGCAGAATACAGGGAACGTCAGTACCGATAGGTATGGCGTTCCCACTTTGGCGTAAAATAGACTCTTGAGGACTTTTGGTTTTGGAGATTTCGAGAGACTATTCCATGATACAGGAGGTTTTAACTATGAAAGGAATAATATTGGCGGGTGGTTCTGGCACAAGACTCTATCCTTTGACAAAGGCGATTTCAAAACAGATTATGCCGGTCTACGATAAACCAATGATTTATTATCCACTGTCAACACTGATGCTTGCAGGGATTCGCGACATTTTAATTATCTCAACACCACGGGATCTTCCAGTGTTTCGAGAATTGTTTGGAACAGGGGGGCAGCTTGGACTTCATATGGAGTATGCAGTGCAGGAACAGCCGCGAGGACTTGCAGATGCGTTTATTATTGGGGCTGATTTTATTGGAGAAGATTCTGTAGCGCTGGTTTTAGGTGATAATATTTTTTACGGACAAAGCTTTTCTAAGCTGTTGCAGCGCGTTGCGGCAAAAAAGAGCGGCGCTACTATTTTTGGTTATTATGTGCGTGATCCGCGAGAATATGGCGTGGTGGAGTTTGATGAGAATGGAAAGGCGATTTCAATTGAAGAAAAGCCAGAGAAGCCGAGAAGTAACTATGCAGTGCCAGGACTTTATTTTTATGACAATGATGTTGTGGAGATTGCTAGGAATGTGAAGCCATCTGCGCGCGGAGAAATTGAGATTACAAGTATCAATAATGAATATTTAAAGCGCGGAACATTAACGGTGGAGACAATGGGACGTGGTTTTGCGTGGCTTGATACAGGAAATCATGATTCTTTGCTTGATGCAGCAGATTTTGTCTGTGCGTTTCAAAAGCGACAAGGACTTTATATCTCTTGTATCGAGGAGATTGCATATAAGAGAGGCTTTATCACCAAGGAACAGCTTCTGCAGCTTGCACAACCACTGATGAAGACGGATTATGGAAAATATCTTGTAGAGGTTGCAAATGGACTCTAAGGGGAAGAAGATTGGGATACTGTTGGTTTTGTGTACTTTGCTGCTTGTCATGGCAGCAGTAGTGTTGGTCAATTACAATAAACTTGTAGGAAATCGTTCAGGCACAGTTTCTAATAACAGTACAGACAGTAATACCAAACAGATTATAGAAGAGGACGGAAAGGTACATGGTGCGGACTTGTCGGCATTTATGAAGGACAATGATTTTTTTGATGTTGAGATGCCGAAGAACTCCAATAAAACTACATATGATGAGGTGGACGAGAACGGCGAAACAGTACGAAATTTAACACTTCTGGCAAGTTCTGTAGAGCGCGATATCCGAGTGAAGATTATTGATGACAAAGGGGAGACTGTAATCGGAGAGCCGTTTTCTGTGGAGGTTGCAGAGACAGGGATATATATTGACGAGGATAAAGATGGTATTATTCAAATACCAGACATAAAACCTGGAGAGTACAAAGTTTCTCTGGAGGAACAGCCAGGATTTAAGGTGCCTGCCGCGCCTGTAAGTGTTCGTGTTCGCTCGATGGTATCTTATACAGTGATTGACGATATAGAGTATTTTGTGCACTCTGAGGCGGAGGTTGATATTTTAAAGGAGGACACAAAAGAAAAGAAGATTGACAGTGAGGATGAGGATGATACACAATATACAGCGCTGCTGGATGTGGAAGAAGAACAGGGAAATGCAGTTCAGCTAGGGATTGATGTGTCAAAGTGGAATGGTGAGATTGACTGGGAGGTTGTGAAGGCTGAAGGAGTTGATTTTGCAATCATTCGATGCGGATACAGAGGTTCTTCTTCTGGATGGCTCATTGAGGACCCATTTTTTTATCGAAATTTGACAGAGGCAAAAAAAGCGGGAATTCAGGTTGGGTTATACTTTTTTACACAGGCGACGAATCAGGTAGAGGCAGTTGAGGAGGCCAGTATGGTTGTGACCCTTTTGGGAGAAACGACATTGGATTATCCAGTGTTTATTGACACAGAGGGAGCTGGCGGAAACGGCAGAGCAGACAATCTGGATGTTGCGACAAGAACTGCTGTGGTCAATGCGTTCTGTCAGACCATTCAGAATGCGGGGCTTGACGCAGGTGTGTATGCAAGCCGCAATTGGTATTTAAACAATCTCAATGTTGAGGAGATGATTGCGCCGAACATTTGGCTCGCAGAGTACAGACAGACACCTTTGTATGAGGGGCGTTATGATATGTGGCAGTATACTTCAAGCGGTGCAGTTGCCGGTATAGAAGGAAGAGTGGATTTGAATGTCAGCTATCTGGGTATCAATTAAACTTTATTGGATGTGCATATAGGATGATATAGAAAGGAATTTTGAAAAACATGGGAAAGATTACAGTAGAGGAATGTGTTGCGGACGGGATAGTCATAGAGGGACTTAAGGTGATTACACCGCAGGTATTTGGCGACAACAGAGGATATTTTATGGAGACCTACAACTACAATGATTTTAAGGCAGCAGGTATCGATCAAGTTTTTGTGCAGGACAACCAGTCCGCTTCCAGAAAAGGCGTGCTTCGAGGACTGCATTTTCAGAAAGAGTTTCCGCAGGATAAACTTGTCCGCGCTGTCAGAGGCGAGGTGTATGATGTTGTGGTCGATTTGCGGGAAGGGTCAAAAACCTTTGGAAAATGGTATGGGGTCTATTTATCGGAGGAGAATAAAAAACAGTTTTTTGTTCCAAAGAATTTTGCGCATGGTTTTTTAGTGCTTTCGGACTATGCAGAATTTTGCTATAAATGTACTGATTTTTATCACCCTAATGATGAGGGTGGTTTGTTATGGAATGATCCAGACATTGGGATTCAATGGCCGATTCCAGAAGGAATGGAGTTGACGATTTTGGAGAGAGATCAGAATTGGGGTGGCATAAAGGAATTTAAGCGATGAGAAAAGGATTATCCAAAACCATTGTCAAATTGTATGTGACGCTTGCGGCCGCAATGCTTGCGGCTGTGATTTTAATCCATCACAATCCGCTGGCAGACCCACAGGAAGAGTTCATTAAAAAGGTGATTGCCTGTCTGATTATCGTGGGAGCAATAGGGATTTTTTATCGGTTTTATGACAGGCTGATAACACTTCCTGTAGAATTGTGGCAGTCGCGGAAACTAATCTGGAAGCTTGCAAAAAATGATTTTAAAAACCGTTATGCCGGGTCGTATCTAGGTCGTGTGTGGGCGTTTACGCAGCCTGTCGTCACAGTGCTTTTATACTGGTTTGTGTTCGGACACATTATGGGACAGGACAAGAAAGAGATCCTCAATGTTGGTGTGGAAGCGCCTTATGTGCTGTGGCTCACAGCGGGGCTTGTGCCATGGTTTTATTTTAGCGAGGCGATTAATAATGGTACGACTTCGCTTTTGGAGTACAGCTATCTAGTCAAAAAAGTCGTGTTTAAGATTAGCATTATTCCAATTGTAAAATTAATTGCGGCGTCATTTGTTCATCTGTTTTTTGTTGTGTTTATGCTGCTTGTGTATTTTGTGTATGGATACAGACCATCACTCTATTTACTACAGCTTCTATACTATTCTTTCTGTATGTTTATGTTTGTGTTGGCTCTGAGTTATTCGACCTGTGCGATTGTTATTTTTTTCCGCGATTTGACACAGATTATCAATATTTTGCTGCAGGTTGGCATGTGGGCGACACCGATTCTGTGGAATATTTCCTTGCTGGACAACAGCCCTATTCTACAGAAGATTATGAAGATCAATCCAGTATTTTATATTGTAAATGGTTATCGAGATGCAATGTTTGCAGAGAAGTGGTTTTGGCAGGATTTTTATTCGACGGCTTACTTTTGGATTGTGACAGTGGTCTTTTTTGGCATTGGAGCGCTGATATTCCGAAGATTGAAAGTGCACTTTGCAGATGTGTTGTAGACGAGAGGAAGTTTGAAAGAAGTTTTTTAAACGATTGATTGGTATGCGTGTCAAGACGCGCAAAGGGTATAATTATGGAAGAAAAAAAAGAAGAAACAACGCAAGTTGCAATTGCGGTGGAGAACGTCTGTAAGGTTTATAGGCTCTATGATAAGCCGACAGATCGATTGAAAGAAGCACTCAAACTGACCAGAAAACAGAAGTATCATGAATCGCATGCATTATCGAATGTTAGTTTCGATGTCCGGCAAGGAGAATGCGTTGGCATTATCGGGACAAATGGTTCTGGAAAATCGACAATTTTAAAGATTATTACAGGTGTGCTGAATCCGTCAAGTGGATCAGTTACTGTCAATGGCCGTATCTCTGCGCTTTTGGAGTTGGGAGCGGGATTTAATCAGGAATATTCAGGGATTGAAAATATTTATTTAAATGGGACCATGAATGGCTTTTCTGAGGAGGAAATTAAGGGGAGATTGCAAGATATTCTTGATTTTGCAGATATTGGTGATTATGTCTATCAGCCGGTAAAAACATATTCGAGCGGAATGTTTGTTCGCCTTGCGTTCTCAGTGGCCATCAATATTGATCCTGAGATTTTAATTGTTGATGAGGCGCTTTCTGTTGGTGACGTATTTTTTCAGGCAAAATGCTATCATAAGTTTGAAGAGTTTAAAAGAATGGGAAAGACTATTATGATTGTCAGCCATGACTTAAGCAGTATTGCCAAGTATTGTGACAGAGTAATTCTACTCAATCAGGGAGTGAAACTTGGCGAGGGTTCGCCTAAGGAAATGATTGATGATTTTAAGCGTGTTTTGGTTGGGCAGTATGAGCTGCCGGAATCGAAATCAGAGCAGACTTTGGTAAACGACGCGGATGTGCAAGAGGCAGTGCAGTCGCAGGCGGCTGCTCAAAAGCGTGCAAGACAACAGTCAGATGGTAGAGACGTAAAGATGCTTGAGTATGGCACACAGGAGGCAGTTATTGAGGAAATTTATCTGACAGATGACCGTGGGACGCAGACAAATGCCATTATCAAAGGACTTTCTTTCAGTATTTGTATGCGCGTAAGATTTTTACAGGATTTGCCAGCGCCGATTTTTGCCTTTTCGATTAAGACAGCTAAGGGCACTGAAATCACAGGGACCAATACTATGTTTGAAAAAGCATTTTTAGAGCCAGTGAAAGCAGGCGCGGTAAAGGACATTCGCTTTACACAGAAAATGTCACTGCAAGGCGGTGAATATTTAATCTCTTTTGGGGTTACAGGATACGAGGGAAATGATTTTAAAGTGTATCATAGACTCTACGATGCATTGGATGTGACTGTGGTGTCCGACAAGAATACGGTTGGATACTATGATATGGATTCCAAAGTGGTGGTCAAAGATGCGCATGAGAAAAGCGATTTGGGGGATAACATTATAAAGTACACAAAGATACAGTGAACAGGAGCAGGTGGAGACAGTATGGCAGATAAGATGCGAATAAAGCAGGAAAAAATCGGTGGTGTAATTATGGATTACACCTACTATGCAGGGCAGGATTTGTATTCGGACGGCGCAGTGGAAGATGAGATGTTGGACATTGCAATGAACAATTCGCCAGAGCACTTTTTACAAATAATTGAAGAAAAGAAAAGCTGGCCGATTTTTTATCATTTTTCGCCGCTGCGCACGAATATTATTGACTGGATACCGTTCAAAAAAACAGACAAGGTGCTTGAGATTGGATCTGGATGTGGGGCGATTACAAGTGTGTTGGCCAAAAATGTTGGCAGTGTCACTTGTGTGGATTTATCCAAAAAACGTAGTTTGGTAAATGCATATCGCAACTGTGATGCGGACAATATTACAATTGTAGTCGGTAATTTTAAGGATATTGAACCCCATCTGGATACAGATTATGATTATGTATTGTTGATTGGCGTCTTTGAATATGGGCAGGCATATATTGGCGGCGCATCTCCCTATGAGGATTTTATGCGAATTTGTGACCGTCACAGAAAGCGAGAAGGACGCCTTGTCATTGCGATTGAAAATAAATTTGGACTAAAATACTGGGCAGGATGTCGAGAGGACCATCTAGGGACTTATTTTTCAGGGCTAGAAGGGTATCATGAGGGAGGTTCTGCGAGAACGTTTACTAGACATGGACTGGAAAAGATACTAAGTAAGGTTGGAATAGAAGAATATAAGTTCTATTATCCATATCCAGATTATAAGTTTGCGACAGCCATCTATTCGGACGCTTATCTTCCCCAAAAAGGAGAGTTAAGCAGCAATCTCAGGAATTTTGATAGAGAGCGGGTGCTCTTATTTGATGAGAAACAGGTGTTTGATGAAATTTTGGATGAAAATGAGTTTCCGCTGTTTTCCAATTCTTATTTGCTGGTAGTTGGCAGCACGCCTAATGTCATTTACACCAAATTTTCTAATGATAGAGCTGCAAAGTGGGCAGTGCGTACATCAATTGTCAAGGAGCCGTCAGGGCTGATTCATGTAGAGAAGCTGCCAGATACAGAGGTGGCATGCAGGCATTTAAAGAATACCAAACAAGCATATGAACAATTGTCAGTGCGTTATGAGGGGACAAAGATTAAGATCAATACTTGTACTGTGATTGGGGGAGATCTTAGAAATGGACTTTCTTTTGTGTACTGTAATGGAAGAACGCTGGAATCCTTGCTTGACGAGTGTTTAATGCGGGCGGATGTCGCGGGATTTAAGGCACTGATTGAGGAATATCTCTATTGGCTACGCTATAAGGAAGATACTTTTGCAGTCAGCAACTTTGATTTTATCTTCCCTAACATTCTTGTGGATGGGGAGACATGGCATGTCATTGACTATGAGTGGACATTTGACAAGCATATTGACTCAAATGACATTGCTTTTCGGGCATTTTACAATTATATGCTTGGCGGGGAGATGCGCAGGGCGTGCAAGGACCTTCTTATGAATGATATTTTGGGATATACTGATGCGCAGATAGCGGAAGCAGCCGTGGAAGAACAGGAGTTTCAGCTTCGGATTACACAGCGTCGTGCCTCGGCGGAGCGAATGCGGGAACTAATTGGAAATCCGGCATATGATCTGGAAGGAATGGTACAGTATTGCCGTCATGCTGATTTGCAATATGTGGTGCAGATTTATATTGATTATGGCGAGGGATTTAGTGAGGAAAATTCACAGAGGCTGCTAAATTGTTATCTGCTGGGAAAACACTTGAAATTGGAGTATGATATTCCAAAGGACGCGGTAAAGTTCCGCATTGATCCTTGCTCCTTTCCTTGTGTTGTGGAAATTCTTAAGGTTCAGGTAGGAGACAGAATGTATAGCGCAGAGGAGATTGTGGTGAATGGCTGCTGGCAAGAATGTGGCGTGGTTGTATTTGACCATGAGGACCCCAATCTGGCGTTTGATGTAGAAGGTGGCAGACACCTCACAGCAGAGTTAGACGTTCTGGAACTGCCGCCGCAGTTTGCAGAACAGATTGTACAGAGTGCAACAAAAGAGGGATTTTTCGCTAAGACAAGGGCTTTTTTTAAGCAAAAAAATAATTAAAAATGCATTCTGAGATGGAGGATGAGAATGTTAGGAAAGATAAAAGGTGCCATACAGGACAGATTGTATCAGAGTTGCATCGAGGAGTATGAGAGAGATTTGCGCTGTCAGACCGATCCTTATCTGGTGTGGGTTCAGGAGAATGAACTGCGTACTGCTGAAAAAATGGGAACAGAGCGATGTTCTGACCTTGGCATTGTCTATATGGAGGATTGTGGCAGCCGGTTTTCTTTGTCTGATTTCAATAAAAAGTATCTTTTGTTTGTGTCTCGGGAAGGTAGAGTGGCAGTAAATGCGATAAGCGAGGTAATAGCGTATTTTGAATCTCACCAGGATACAGATATGGTCTATCCAGACGAAGATGTATGGATGTTAAATCAGAGCAGACCACAAAATGTTCTGAAAGACGACGGGGGTGCGCATCGAATTTTTCCGTGGACAAAACCAATGTGGTCGCCAGATACCTTGTTTTCTTTCTTTTATTTTGGTCATATCTTTGCAGTTCGCAGGGAGGCTTTCTTGGGGATTGTATGGCTTGCAGATGCAGATTATCGCAGGAATATCTATGATTTTGCGCTGAAGGCGTCGGAACAGGGCAGTTGTCCCAACCATATTGAGAAGATACTATTTCATGCATATGAAAGAGGTGACAGCAGGGAAGCGATTGAGGACGCACTTATGCACAGAACGGATTTTATTGGTGTGGGTGATGCGTATGATGATATTCGTGCTCAGGCAATGGTACGGCGCGGACTTGCAGGGAAAATGGTGCTAGATGCAAAAACAGGCTTCTCTTATCCCATCTATGAAGTGCCAGACAAGCCGCTTGTCAGCATTGTCATTCCCTCTAAGGACAACCCAAAGGTACTTCAACAATGTATTCGTTCTATTTATGCACACACGGATTATCCAAATTTTGAGTTGATTGTGATCGATAATGGCAGTGCAGAGGAAGTCCGTGCTGTACTCGAACATTTTCAAGAGGAGTGTTCATTTCAATATTTGTATCTGCCAATGGACTTCAATTTTTCACGGATGTGTAATTTAGGAGTGAAAGAGGCGAAGGGAACATATATTCTATTGCTCAATGATGATATGGAGGTAATTGAGGATTCATGGCTAACTCGAATGGTTGGTCAAGCATCATTGCAACATGTCGGTGCAGTGGGTGCAAAACTTTTGTATCCAAACTCGACCAAAATACAACATGTAGGGATTACCAATACGATATCAGGGCCGGGACATAAACTAAAACTACTTGACGATAGTCTGTCTTACTATTATGGTAGGAACCGTTTTGTGTATGATATGATTGGTGTTACGGCTGCTTGCCTTTTAATGCGCAAAGATTGTTTTCTTGCTATGGGCGGATTGTATGAAGGGCTTGCTGTGGCATACAATGATGTTGACTTGTGTTTTCGTCTGTGCGCAAAAGGATTTTATAATGTCCAGCGCAATGATGTGGTGTTGTATCATCATGAGTCACTGAGCCGCGGAGATGATTTAAAAGATGAGAAGAAATTAAAACGTCTGACAGCGGAACAAGATGTGCTTTATAAGCGGCACCCCGATCTTTACAGGCGAGACCCTTTTATTGGAACGCTGTTAAACAGCGGTGATCCAGAGTACAGTTGCCGTTGGCTAGAAGGGTATGAGCGCTCGGATGCCATTTCTGTAGGTGATATTCCTGTAGAGGGGAAAAAGCTTCCGCCACAGGAAAAGATGAACCAAGCAATTATGATTGCTTTGGAGGATTGCGGGCGGGAAGACCATGCAAAAAAGGCATATTATCTCATTAAGGGCTGGGCGTATATACCTGGCGTAGACAATGCACGTTATCGATTTAAAATCCTTTTTGTCAATAATGCGGGCAATGTGTGGGAGCTTCCTGTGCAGAAGCGGTATCGCAAGGATGTGGCAGCAATTTTGCCGGACGAAACCAATGTGGAACTGACTGGATTTTGTAGCTGGATTTTTGAAGGGACGTTGCCGCCTGATACGTATGAATTGTGGATGACCGCAAAAGATGGCTGTTCAAGACAGAGACTATATCGAAGTATGGAGAAAAAGCTGGCAATCGAATGAGAGAAAAAATATTACAATATCAGAAAGAACTTTTTGCACAGAAGACACCATATCTGCAGTGGTTGAGACAGCAAAAAACACGGGATACAATGGTTTCGGGGAAGCAGATAAACAAGCTTCCCTTTTCTTCGTGTATGGATAGTGTAAAATGTTTTGGGGAAATTTATGCAGAGCAAATTTATCTGTTTGTGAGAGAGGGCGGAACACTGACGGAGGGTGCAGAACAACGAATAGCAGAGTGTTTTCTTGCGTCTGAGGAGAAGGACAGAGTGGTTCTTGTCTATGCCGACGAAGACTATGCGGGAAGCCTGCAAGAGCTTTACGGCATGGAGGAAGGGTGTTTTGATGCTGCGGTCACAGTGCCATATCAACACAGCGTGGAAAAAGGGGATGTGTATTACAGGGGGCTGCCTTGGTTTAAACCGGACTTTTCGCCGGATACGCTCGCTTCTTTTTTCTATCTTGGCAGTATGTTTGCTATTTGCGGAGATGTGATTTTAAAGATAGTCGGTAAATATCAGGATGAAATTGATATTTATGAGCTTGTCTATTGGATTTTTCAGGAGGCGTTAGAAAGGCATCAGTCGGGAAAAAATACTGGAATTATCCATATACCAGAGGTATTGTATACCAATGACAGCCAAAAGAAAATACAGCGAATGGAGTGTTCAGAAAAAATTCAATTGCTGTATCAAAAGGAGTACGAACAAGAGAAAGTATCCATTATTATTCTAAGTAAAGACCATGTGGAACTGTTAAAACATTGTTTAGAGACACTGAGCCAATACACAGAATATAAAAATTATGAAGTGATTATTGTGGATAACGGTTCAGAACAGAAACAACGAATATTGGATGTCATTGACGCACGCAATAATATAGATAAAAAGCACAAGATTTACTATTTTTATCAGAGACAGGAATTTAATTTTTCTGCGCTGTGTAATATTGGCGCACAGCATGCAACTGGCAGATATTTGCTTTTTATGAATGATGATGTGGAGGTTATAGATACCATTGAAGGTAGAAAGTGGCTGAACAGAATGATGGTGTATGCTGCGAAGCCTCATGTGGGCGCTGTTGGGGCAAAACTGTATTATCCTAGTCGTTCGAGAGAAGAAGTCAGTGATAGAATCCAACATGTAGGGATTACCAATATGGGCATTGGACCTGCACATAAGTTGAATGGCAGGAGAGACACAGACTGTATCTATCATGGACGCAGCACGCAGAATTATAATATGCTGGCAGTTACTGCTGCCTGTATGCTGATAAAAAAACATGTGTTTGATGCAGTTGGCGGATTTGATACATCTTTTCCCATAGCATACAATGATGTGGAGTTTTGCTTTCGGCTGTATCAGCGGGGATATTTTTCGGTGCAAGTCAATGAGGCAGTGTTGATTCATCATGAATCTCTTAGTCGGGGATACGATTTTTCCCCAGAAAAGCAACAGCGATTGCAGGATGAAAAAGAACGACTGTATCAAAAATATCCTTTGTTTCGTGCTACAGATCCGTTTTATAGCCCGCATTTGGTACAGTGGAAAAAAGATGTGGATTATAATGTCAATTATTTATATGCGTGCGATAAAATGGTGAAGCCTGTACTTTTAGCGGCACAGGGCAGCAAATGGTCAAGTGATATTGTGCGGCGGGAAGGTTTTCGCGAGCGACTGTATCGAAGTAGCAACGTTGCCGGAAAAATATATGACAAAATTACAGGCAGAAATCTTTTGATGCTTCAGATAGATAGTATTGCGCAGGACGATAAAATGGTGACAATAACTGGCTGGTGCGTCCAGCGCAATCGGGATAATGTAAGACTTTCTAAAAACATCTGGCTTGTCGAGGAAACTAAGAAAACTGGTGTAGGAACAATATATGCGTTTGACTTGCCGTCAAAGCTGCGCGAAGATGTGGCAGAGCTGTTTGCAGAGGATAAAAGTACAGAAAATGTAGCACTTTCAGGCATTTCTTTGCTGTTTGCAAAACAAGGGCTGCGATATGGGAAATACCGAATAGCAGTTCTGATTAACGGAAAACATTTGTTGTATATGCGTGACCAGACAGGAAATTTGGTATTTATAAAAATTGATGGGAATTCACAGTAGAAAGGTGTGGGACAAAATGGCAAAAGATATGAGTGACATTCATCAGAATAAGGAAGTGCAGGATGTGCAATTCTATAAGCAGGCATATGAGCAGGAAAAAGCGCGCGCAGCGTCTCTTGCAGGTAGACTTGCAGATGCCAGAAATGAGGCGGACAGCCTTCAGTTTCAGTTGGACCGCATCAAGAACAATCCGCTGTGGAAGGCGTCAAAACCTTTGCGTCAGACAATGCATTGGGGGCTTCGCAATTATCGGCGTCTGCGGAATCTGGGCGGGCCAAAAGGAATTGCCAGAAAAATAAAACAGAAGCAAATTGAGGCGGAGGCAAAGAAACTTCATGGAACAGCGAGTTTTCCGACGTCGGAAGAGGCAGAGAGGCAGAGAAATACCGTATTTGACCAGATGGTAAAAATTAGTATTCTAGTGCCGTTGTGGAATAATCAGCGGGAGTTTCAGGTAGAGATGCTTGACTCAGTGATGAATCAGACTTATCAGAATTGGGAATTATGTCTGGCAGATGGTTCTGATGCAGAACACGGTTATATTGAAGAAATTTGTAAGGAGTATGCCGCTCGCGCAAACGGTAGAATTGTCTATCATAAATTAGAGAAAAACGGTGGTATTTCTGGAAATACAAACGAGTGCTTTAAACTTGCTACTGGTACCTATATTGGTCTGTTTGATCAAGATGATGTTCTGCATCCTTCTGCGCTTTACGAGTATGTTAAGGTCATCAATGAACAAGGAGCAGACTATATTTACTGCGACGAGACTACTTTTAAAGGAAACAGCATTGACAATATGATTACGTTGCATTTTAAGCCAGATTTTGCGCCGGACAATCTGCGCGCAAACAATTATATCTGCCATTTCAGTGTGTTTTCGCGGGAGCTTTTGGAGGGAACCGAACTTTTTCGGAGTGGCTTTGACGGGAGTCAGGACCATGATATGATTTTGCGGCTAACTGCAAATGCCAAGAAGGTGGTGCATGTGCCAAAACTGTTGTATTACTGGCGCTCACATAAGACAAGTGTGGCGAGTGATATCAATGCAAAACCTTATGCAATCGCGGCGGCAAAAGGGGCGGTGGCAGACCATTTGACACGCTGCGGATTTAAAAATTTTGAAATCAAAAGCACACGTGCATTCGATACTATCTTTGAGATTAAGTACGAGATACGCAGTGAGGACAAAATTTCAATTTTAATTCCTAACAAGGACCATGTTGAGGATTTAAGACGCTGTATTGATTCAATTAAAGAACGCAGCACTTACAGTAATTATGAGATTATTGTAATTGAGAACAACAGTACGGGAAAAGCGGTTTTTGATTATTATGACACAATTAGAAAACAGAAAAATATAACAGTTGTTACGTGTACAGGTGCGTTTAATTACGCGAAGATAAATAATTTTGGCGCTAGTTATGCCACAGGAAAATATCTGCTGTTATTGAATAATGACACGCAGGTGATTTCTATGAATTGGATGGAGTCCATGTTAATGTATGCCCAGCGGCCTGACGTGGGGGCTGTTGGCGCAAAGCTTTATTATGGAGACCGAACAATACAACACGCAGGTGTGGTTATTGGACTTGGCGCGCACAGGACGGCGGGGCACACGCACTATAAAATCAACTATGACAATCTTGGTTATATGGGACGGTTATGTTATGCACAAAATGTTTCTGCTGTGACAGGTGCATGTTTGATGGTCAGAAAGAGTCTTTATGATGCGCTTGGCGGATTGGATGAGGCGTTTGCAGTGGCGCTAAATGATGTGGATTTCTGCCTGCGTGTCAGGGAGAAAGGGTACTTGAATATCTTTACTCCGTTTGCAGAGCTGTATCATTTTGAGTCGGCTTCGCGCGGCAGCGATATTGTGGATGCGAAGAAAGCGGAGCGCTATGAGGATGAGTCAGAGTTGTTTCGCGAGCGATGGAAGAAGCTTCTAGCCAAGGGAGATCCATACTACAATCCAAACTTTTCTCTTGACCGCAGCGACTATTCGCTAAAGACAAATTAACTGTTACAGTTCAGCGTAGGACTTTGCACTACGCTTCAAAGTCCGTAAGAAAGTGTAGTGGTTAGAGTACATCAAGCCAATTGCGAAGTTTTTTTGCATGGCTTGATGCTTGTAACAGGAAGCCGGAGGCTGAACTGTTACAATTAATTTTGGATAATTTGCATAGAATCTTGCAAAATTTCCAAATTTTTGGTTTAATATAAATGGAATGTAGTGCAAACTGACAACGCACTGATTTTAATGAATTTATGTGGAGGTAGCAGTATGAGTTTTATGGATGAATTTAATTTCTGGCTCAATGATGATTACTTTGACCAGGCAACAAAGGACGAGCTCTTAAAGATTAAGGACAATGAGAGCGAAATTGAGGACCGTTTTTACAAGGAGCTTGAGTTTGGTACGGGTGGACTTAGAGGTGTGATTGGTGCAGGTACAAACCGCATGAACATCTACACTGTTAGAAAGACGTCACAGGGTCTGGCAAATTATATCATCAAGGCAAATGGGCAGGAAAAAGGAATTGCCATCGCATATGATTCTCGTTTCATGTCTCCAGAGTTTGCAGATGAGGCGGCGCTCTGTATGGCAGCAAATGGCATTAAGGCATATGTGTTTGAGTCGTTGAGACCAACACCGGAACTTTCTTTTGCACTGAGGACACTCGGCTGCATCTCTGGCATTGTTATCACAGCAAGCCACAATCCCCCAGAGTACAACGGATACAAGGTATACTGGGAAGACGGCGCACAGATTACGGCGCCCAAGGACAAGGATATCATTAATGAGGTGAAGGCTGTAACCGATTATCATACAGTGAAGACAATGGATAAGCAGGAGGCAATCAACGCTGGCCTGTATCAGGTAATTGGCAAGGAAATTGATGACGCATACATGGTGGAATTAAAGAAACAGATTATTCATCCAGATGTAATTCAGGCAGTTGCAGATGACATTAAGATTGTATACACACCGTTGTGTGGAACTGGAAACAAGCCAGTGAGAAGAATCCTCTCTGAACTTGGTTTTAAAAATGTGTATGTTGTGCCAGAGCAGGAAAATCCCGATCCTAAGTTTACGACACTGGACTATCCAAATCCAGAAGACCCGAAGGCATTTACATATGCCTTAAAGCTTGCAAAAGAGAAGAATGCAGATATTGTGCTTGCGACAGACCCAGATGCGGACAGACTAGGCATCTATGCGCTTGACATAAAGAGCGGTGAGTACAAGGCGTTTACAGGCAATATGTCTGGTATGCTGATTGCAGAATATATTCTGAGAGAGCGCAGAGCAGCAGGAACAATGCCAGAGAATCCTGCACTTGTCACAACAATTGTGACGACAAACATGACAGCGCCTATCACAAAAGCGTATGATGTAAAATTGATTGAGGTGCTCACAGGATTTAAGTTTATTGGTGAGCAAATTAAGTTGTTTGAACAGACTGGTTCCAACAATTATGTGTTTGGTCTTGAGGAGAGTTATGGTTGTCTTGCAGGAACACACGCAAGGGATAAAGATGCGGTTGTCGCAGTAATGTGTTTGTGCGAGGTTGCTGCATGGTGCAAGAAGAACGGCAAGACGCTCTATGATATGATGCTTGAAATTTATGAAAAATATGGTTACTACAAAGAGACACAGTATGCAATCACAATGAAAGGTATTGATGGCTCTAAGCAGATCGCGGCACTGATGGACAAGTTCCGCAACAATCCGCCTAAGAAATTTGGCGAGTTAGAAGTTGTGCGCGTAAGAGACTATGAGAACGATGTTATCACAGAGCTTGAGAGCGGCAAAACTTATCCGACAGGTCTGCCAAAGTCCAATGTACTTTATTTTGACCTTACAAATGACTCTTGGTGCTGTGCAAGACCTTCTGGTACAGAACCTAAGATTAAATTCTATATGGGTGTCAAGGGAACAAGCCTTGAGGATGCACAGAAGAAGGTTGAGAATCTTACAAACGAGGTCAAGGCTGTCATAGAAGAATAAGAATAACTATTTAGGACAGGAATCAAACCGGACGGCTAAGGCAAAAGCCGTCTGGTTTCATTTCGTAAAGAACTTACATTTGAAAAATAGGAGATTTTTATGAAGAAATTATTTGCGCAGATTATGAAGTTTGGCGTGGTGGGTGTGATCTGCTTTGGCATTGATTATATTATTGGACTTTCGGTTATGAAAATGATTGTGAAACTGGGCGGCGAATCCTATTTTGAACTTGCATCTATGGCAGGTTCAGCGCTGGGATTTACAGTTTCCGTGATTATAAATTACATTATGAGTTTTAAATTTGTCTTCGAGCGGAAAGAAGATTTAGACCGCAGTAAGGAATTTGTTGCATTTATTATATTGAGTGTGATTGGGCTGGGATTAAATCAATTGATTATCTGGTTCTGTGTCGGACCAATTTATGGTGGGATTCAATTCATTCAAAATTTATTAAATTATGACCTTGCTTACACAGGCGCAAAGGTGATAGCGACGGCAATTGTGATGGTCTATAATTTTGTTACCAGAAAGATATTTTTGGAAAAGAAATCGTGAGCAAATGGAGGATAGGAATTAGGATGTCATTGGCGCAAAATATTAAGAGGACAATTAATTATAGCAAGAAAAATGGCTATGGCGAAGCAGTTGTTGCAGCGTGGGAGCGAGTGACAGCAAAGTATTATGCCGATTATGACTATCATGCACCCAGTGAGGAAATCTTGGCAAGACAGAGGGCGGATAAGAATGTATCGGATATTAAGTTTTCAATATTGGTGCCCGCGTATGAGACGCAGGCGGTTTATATGAATGCGCTGATAGAGAGCTGTGTTGCGCAGACTTATGCGAACTGGGAGCTTGTCATTGCAGACGGAAGTGAAAAGAATGCTGTCAGGGATTTGGTCAGCCAGTACCAAGATGCGAGAATCAGATATGTACGTCTGGAAGGAAATAATGGGATAGCTGAGAACACCAATCAGGCGATTACCTTTGCAACAGGCGATTACTATGGACTGTTGGACCATGATGACATGCTGACACCAGATGCTCTGTATGAGATGGCACACGCCATACAAAAAAGTCGACCAATTTTGGCGTATTCTGACGAGGATAAGTGCGATATGTCGGGAGAACATTTCTATGATCCGCATTTCAAACTTGATTTTAATTTGGATTTACTTCTGACCAACAACTATATTTGTCATTTTATGACTGTGCGTGCAGATGTGCTTAAAAAGTTACAGATTAGAAAGGAATATGATGGTTCACAGGACTATGACATTATTCTTAGGATTGTGAGCAATTTATTGATAAAAGAAAAGGAGCGCAAAGAGGCAAAGCCAATTGAGGAATCCATTGTGCATGTACCAAAAGTGCTCTATCACTGGCGCTGTCATGAAAACTCTACAGCGGATAATCCACAGAGCAAAATGTATGCGTATGAGGCCGGAAAAAAAGCATTGATAGACTTTGCATCGCGCATGGGCTGGAAGGTTGATGTTCGCCACAACAAGCATCTTGGTTTTTATCGGATTGAATATGGGGATAGTATCTTGACGCACAGACCAGATTTGGCTGCGGTCGGCGGTTTTGTCGCAAAGCACGGCAAAGTGGCATCTGGTATCTACCAGGGACAGCCTTTGCTGTACGCTGGCTATATGAATAGAATGGACTTGTATCAGAATACCAACTGGCTTGATATGCGCAATATGGCAGTCAACAAGGCATATCAGTCAGTCTATGAGGAAGTTACTGGACATTCGTACATCAGTACGCTATCTACAGAAGAAAAGGAATTGCCACAGTGGATACAGGAGTTGTGTCGAACCGCAGAGGGAGACAAGAAATTGATGGAGCTTGGCGAAAAGCTGTGCGCGCGCTTGACAGAGGATGGGGCAAGATTGTTGTTGGACCCCGTCTGTGTGAGAAAAATGTGAAAGGAACACGGTTTGAGAGGGGAATATGAAAAAGTCAACAATTGTGATACCAAATTTTAACGGTATGCAATATATACAGACTTGTCTTGAAAGTCTGTACACCGGAACCACAAAAGAAATAGCAGTTATTGTGGTGGACAATGCCTCGACAGACGGGAGTATGGAGTTGGTGCGGGACCGGTTTCCACAGGTGAAACTGGTTGTCAATCAGACCAATACAGGGTTTAGCCATGCAGTTAATCAGGGAATCCGTCTGAGCAGAACGCCCTATGTGATTTTGTTAAACAATGATACGCAGGCAGACTTATCGTTTGTGCATGAGCTGGAAAAAGTCATGGACAACGACAAGCGGAAACGATTTTTCTCTGCTTCCGCAAAGCTTGTCTCGCTGTACGATAAAGAGAAGACAGATGATGCGGGCGATTATTACTGTGCGCTGGGCTGGGCGTTTGCAAGGGGCAAGGGAAAGTGCGCAGCGGATTACGACAAAGACTGTGATATCTTTGCCTCCTGTGCAGGAGCTGCCATCTATCGCAGGGAATTGCTGGAAGAGAATCAGGTCGGATTGTTTGATGAGGAACATTTTGCATACTTTGAAGATATTGATATTGGCTATCGTGCAAAAATTTTTGGATATAGAAATCGTTTTGCGGCAAACTCTATAGTATACCATGCAGGAAGCGCCACGAGTGGTTCGCGGTACAATGCATTTAAGACGAGGTTGGCATCGAGAAATAGTGTCTATCTAATCTATAAAAATATGCCAGTTTTGCAGATTTTGTTGAATTTGCCGCTCTTGATTACAGGCTTTTTGGTAAAAATGCTATTTTTTGTTAGAAAAGGAATGGGAAGAGACTATCTTACAGGTCTCTGGAAGGGAATCCGGCTGTCAGCGGGACCTGCTGGAAGAAAACACAGACAGCGCTTTGAAAAGAAAAGAATTAGAAATTACGTGCTGATACAGTTTGAACTTTGGAGGAATTTGTTCCGGCTTTTTGCATGAGTAAAAAAAAAGTTGTACTTTTTGCTCAAATATTGTAGAATATAATGAGTTAAATTCTTTCCATTGGAATTAAGGTGAAAAAATTGATAAGAGATAATCAGAAGTATTTTAACAGACTGCTGGTTTTGCTCGATGCACTGGTTATAGGAGCCGCTTACTGGCTTTCCTGGTTTTTGTGGCTTGGCGGATATGTGAAAGAAAATGACCCTGGTACAGGTATTTTGGCAGTGCAGATTTATTTCACTGCATTTATAGCAATCGTTCCGGGATATCTGATTCTGTACAATGCGTTTGATCTGTATTCATCCAAGCGTACAGCAAAGACAGTATATGAGATTTTTAATATTATCAGGGCGAATACCATTGGGCTCCTGGCGGTTATGGTAGTGCTTTTTGCAATTAATATACCAGATTTTTCGCGCGGCATGATTGGGCTTTTCTATGGAATAAATATTGTGCTAGAATCGCTCATACGAAAAACTGTTCGATTTGGATTGCGGCGAATGCGCAAGAAAGGCTACAATGTCAAGCATATTCTATTGGTGGGGTACTCGCGCGCGGCGGAGGAATATATCAACAAGATTAAGGAGAACCCTGAATGGGGATATGAAGTCTGCGGGATACTGGATGACCATGTTCCGGTGGGGGCTGTCTACAAAGGGGTTCAGGTGACGGATGAGATTGATGCGCTGCACGCTATACTGCCTGAAAATAAGTTGGATGAGATTGGTATTACGCTTTCTTTGTCCGATTATGACAGGCTGGAAAGTATTGTCAGTATCTGTGAAAAATCAGGGGTTCATACAAAGTTTATCCCCGATTATAACAGTGTGATTCCAAGCAGACCCTATCTGGAAGACCTTGATGGACTTGCAGTGGTGAATATCAGAAGAGTGCCGCTCAACAATACAGCAAATATGTTGATGAAGCGGCTGGTGGACATTGTAGGCGCGCTGGCTGCCATTATATTGTCTTCTCCGTTTATGCTGGTGGCAGCAATTGGCGTGAAGACGACGAGTAGAGGACCGCTAATTTTTAAGCAGGAGAGGGTTGGGCTGCACAATAAGCCCTTTCAGATGTATAAATTCCGAAGCATGGAAGTACAGAGTACCGCTGATGAAAAGAAGGGCTGGACGACCAAAAATGATCCGAGAGTTACAAAAGTGGGTAGGATTCTTCGGAGTACAAGTATCGATGAGCTTCCACAGTTTTTTAATGTGTTAAAAGGGGATATGAGCTTGATTGGCCCACGTCCTGAAAGACCTCTTTTTGTTGAGAAATTTAAGGAGGAAATTCCCAGATATATGATTAAACATCAAGTACGACCTGGGATAACAGGATGGGCACAGGTAAATGGATACAGGGGGGACACCTCGATTAAAAAGCGGATTGAGTACGATCTTTACTACATTGAAAACTGGTCGATGACATTTGATTTGAAAATTTTATTTCTTACAGTATTTAAAGGGTTTATTAATAAAAATGCCTATTGAGCACTTTGCTATCAATAATTCTGTGCAGAAGTACAAATTTGCGAGCCGCTTTTGGCAGCATGGAGGTTTATAAAATGCAGGAGTATGATAATAATAAAAATAATAATATCAGGAGGATGCCGAACAGCAGTGACAGACCGCCGAGAAGTCAGGCGCAGAGTGGTCAAGCAAGAAGACCTGTGTCAAGGCCAGAGCATCAGGGGACTGCGGAGAGTTCGTCAAGACCAGTGCGTCGGAACACAGCGGAGGGTCAATCAAGACCAATGCGCCAGAGTACGGCAGAGGGTCAGCCGAGACAGAGACCAGTGAATGGACAGTCGGCAAGACCGACACAGGGTGGTCAGCCAAGGCCAGCGGGGCAGAGAGGACCAAGCAGCCAGCCAAGACCGGCAGGACAAGGAGAACCAAACAGTCAAGCAAGGAGGCCAGCGTCAAGCGCAGCGCAGGGGTCCTCTGGTCAGCCAAGGACAGCTAACAAGAAAACACAAAATACAGCGGGCAGCGCGCCTAAGAAAAAAAATGGAAAAAACGTAAGAAACTTAACACCGCAGCAGGCAACAAAGAAAAAACGCAGAAAAATCATACTGTTCGTATCAGAAATTTTCTTGTTGCTCATATTGGTCGGTGCACTCTGGGCAGTCAAGAAATCGCAGCTAATTCAGTATGTGGATATAAAGCCAGATGATGTCCATATCAATAAGGAAGTGCAGCAAGTGATTGACGACGGCACGACCAGCATGAAAGGTTACAGAAATATTGCCTTGTTTGGTGTGGATTCGCGCGATAAGGAACTCGATAAAAATACGCGAACGGATGTCATTATGATTGCATCAATTAATCAGGATACAAAAGAAGTGAAGTTAGTGTCTGTGTATCGTGACACTTGGCTGAATATGTCAACAGATAAGTATGGAAAGGCAAATGCTGCCTATGCAAAAGGCGGGGCGAAACAGGCAATCAGTATGCTTAACATGAACTTTGACATGGATATTACAGATTTTGTTACCGTGGGATTTGATGCTGTGATTCATGTGGTGGATGCAGTCGGCGGTGTTGAGATAAATGTGACGGAGGCAGAAATCAATGATTTGAACAATTATCAGATTTCAATGGTAGGAAAGCAGACAGGGCTGAATGCGAAAGGAGAGCCTAATTTTGAGGCGACGGCCGGTGTGGATTATACACCTGTCACCAAACCAGGGCTGCAGACTTTAAATGGATTACAGGCGACAGCATATTCGCGTATCCGCTACGTCGGAGGAGATGGAGCGAGAACTGAAAGGCAGAGAACCGTACTGACACAGATGGCAAAGAAGGCAATGAAGTTAAAACCTGCAACAATCGATGAGATTACCAATGCTGTGTTCAGTGAGATCGCGACTTCTCTCTCAATGCAGGAAATTCTATCACTGCTTGCAGATATTGCAAGCTATGATATCGGTGAGACGTCCGGTTTTCCGTTTGCAGACCATGTGAAGATGAATGGGCGCGTGGGAAGTCAGAGTGTTGTCGTGCCAATCGATCTCACAAAGAATGTAACGCTATTACACGAGTTTTTGTTTGACGAACAGGATTATACCCCGTCAGAAACGGTAAAGGAGTGCAGCAAGCGTATTGTAGCGGAAACGGGTATCAGTTATAATGGGGAATAAAGGAGTGATTAAGGGACCGTAACGCCGGTTCCTTATTGTCTTTGTTTTTCCGCTGATGTTAAAACAGCAAATTTAGATTCAGAGGGGGATATTTATGCAGTACAGTGTAGATGTCATATTGCTGACCTACAAGCCCACCAAGCCAGTTATTGGGCTGATTAGGGCATTGGAGGAGCAGACATATCCCGTGCGGAAAATTATTATTATGAATACAGAAGAACAGTACTTTTACAGTCTTTTTTATGGGACAGGTTTTCTGGAAAGGTACAAAAATATTGAGGTGCATCATCTTTCGGAGAAGGAGTTTGATCACGGAAGAACCAGGGCAAAAGGAGTGCAGTACTCCAAGGCAGATGTCTTTGTATGTATGACGCAGGATGCCCTGCCAGTGGATACTCAGCTTATTCAGAATTTAGTTCGCACATTGACTAGACAGGACAATATTGCTGCCACCTATGCAAGACAGCTTCCATGTCCTAACTGCCGTGAGATTGAGAAGTACACTAGAAGTTTTAATTACCCGGAAAATTCTTTTGTGAAATCATTGCAGGATGTGGAGCGGCTTGGCATTAAGACGTTTTTTTGCTCCAATGTATGCGCTGCCTACAATCGAGAAATTTATGAGAATATGGGTGGGTTTGTAAAGAAAGCAATCTTTAATGAGGATATGATTTATGCGGGACATGCGGTCAACGCAGGGTATTGCATCGCTTATGCGGCAGAAGCGTGCGTGCAGCATTCACATAATTATACTTGTATGCAGCAGTTTCATAGAAATTTTGATTTGGGGGTTTCTCAGGCAGAACACCCTGAAGTGTTTGACATTGTATCTTCGGAGCGGGAAGGTATAAGGCTAATTCGAGATACCATTCGACATCTGTGCAAGACAAGGCATAAAAGATTGATACCTTACCTGTTTGTGTCAAGTGCTTTTAAACTCATCGGGTATCAGTTGGGAAAGCATTTTCAGTCCCTTCCGGCTGGTATGGTGCGATGGTGCAGTGCCAGCAAGACATATTGGGACTAAAGTGGGAATATTTTATAGGGCAGCAGTAAAAAATGGAGGATAGAAAAAATGTGCGGAATTGTAGGATATATTGGAAAACATGCGGCGGCGCCAGTGATACTTGAGGGGCTTTCCAAGCTGGAGTACAGGGGATATGACTCGGCGGGAATGGCTGTTTTTGATGGGGAGCGCATCCAGATTCGAAAATCCGCAGGGAGGCTTAAGGTACTCGAAGAACTGACGCATGGCGGTGCTACAATGCCCGGAAATATTGGCATTGGTCATACGCGGTGGGCGACACATGGCGCGCCGAGCGATATCAATTCACATCCACACTACAATGCTGAGGAGACGATTGCAGTGGTCCACAATGGAATTATAGAGAACTATCTTCCATTGAAGGAGAAATTGGTATCGAAAGGATATACGTTTGTGTCAGACACAGACACGGAGGTGCTGGCACATTTAATTGATTATTATTATAGGGGAAACCCTTTGGAGGCCATCACAAAGGTGATGCATCGCGTACAGGGGTCATACGCGCTAGGGATATTATTTGCAGAACATCCTGATCAGATTTTTGCAGTGCGAAAAGACAGTCCATTGATTGTTGGACAGAATGAAGATGGATGCTTTATTGCGTCAGATGTGCCTGCTATTTTGAAGTATACCAGAAAAGTTTATTTTATACAGAATCAGGAAGTAGTTCGTCTGCGCGCGGATCACATGCATTTCTATACGGTGGACGAGGAGGAAATCACAAAAGAACCCGTCACGATTGAGTGGGACGCTAACGCCGCAGAAAAAGGCGGTTATGCGCATTTTATGTTGAAAGAGATGTATGAGCAGCCAAAGACAGTGACAGATACATTAAGCCCGCGCATTAAAGACAACGAGATTGTGATTGAGGAACTGGGCATGACAGATGAGGAAATCCAGGCGATTCGCAAGATTTTTATTGTGGCGTGCGGCTCTGCATACCATGCTGGTGTGACTGGAAAATATGTGATAGAAGGAATTGCGCGCATTCCAGTGGAAGTTGATGTGGCGAGTGAATTTCGCTATCGCAATCCAATTTTGGAAGAGGGAACGATGGTGATTGTAATCAGTCAGTCTGGTGAGACGGCTGACACGCTTGCAGCGCTGCGGGAATCCCAGCAGCTTGGACATAAAGTGTTAGGTATCGTAAATGTTGTAGGAAGTTCAATTGCGCGCGAGGCGGACAATGTGATGTATACATGGGCAGGACCGGAGATTGCGGTTGCCACTACAAAGGCGTACAGCGCACAGCTTATCGCACTATATCTGCTTGCAATGAAATTTGCAAAAGTGCGCGGAAAGTTAGATGAAAGTGCTTTTCGCAGAATGTTGGAAGATTTAAAACGCCTTCCGGCACAGATTGAGATGCTTTTGGCAAATAAACAGCGCATTCAGCGCTTTGCCAACCGATATGTTGGCGCAAAAGATGTATTTTTTATCGGCAGGGGCGTTGATTTTGCAATTTCTATGGAAGGATCGCTTAAACTTAAGGAGATTTCCTATATTCACTCGGAGGCATATGCAGCGGGCGAACTCAAGCATGGAACAATCTCATTGATTGAGAGGGGAACACTTGTTGCGGCCGTTGCTACACAAGATGCGCTTTTCCAGAAAACGCTCAGTAATATGGTTGAAGTGAAGGCGAGAGGGGCATTTGTGCTGGCAGTTACTAACGAGGGAAACACAGAGATAGAGAAAGCTGCGGACTATGTAATCTATATTCCAAGAACCAATCAATATTTTACCAATTCATTGGCAATTATACCATTGCAGCTTTTTGGATACTATGTGGCAGTCGGGAAAGGCTGTGATGTTGACAAACCGCGAAATCTCGCAAAGTCCGTTACAGTGGAGTGATGAAGGAGGCACAAAGGTATGGGAAAGAAAGATACGACGATTAAGAATATTGTGGTGGTTCTGGGGTGTACGGCATTTGCAGGCGCATATGCAATAGGTGCATGCAGCCTTATCAATCATTTTGCGGACGAGAGGAGTGCGCGTCCAGCGTGGCTGGATAAAGTAGAAATTCATGTTGATGCGAAAGGCGCCAACGGCACAGTGATGCAGACTTTTGACAGGGCGGGTGTTGACGCGCCAGTGCCAGTGGGTTCAGGAGTGAGAGGCGACAGTAATGACAGGTCTGGAGCTGGGGATGTCCTGCAAAAACCGCGGTTTGAGGAAGAATCCGAGACAGAAACCGAAACGGATACAACGTTGGAGCAAGAAACAGAAACCGAAACGGATACAGAGCGGGAAACGGAATCTGAGACAAAGACAGAACAAGAAACCGAATCTGAACAAGGGACAGAACAGGAAACAGAGTCTGAGACAAAGACAAAACGCAAAAAGGAAGAAGAAACAGAGACAGAAGAATCCCGTAAGAATAAGTCTTCTGACGAAGTGCGCCATGTTGAGATTGTGGAGCAAAAAGACCAGACACCTGCCATTGCAGCGGATGTGACTGCGGTAGTTAAGGCGGCAATGCCCTGTGTAGTATCGATTACAAATGAATATACAGCATATGATTTCTGGTATGATGAAGAGTACGATGAGAGAGCTAATGGTTCTGGAATTATTGTTGCGCAGAGCGACGAGGAGATGCTGATTGTAACGAATTATCATGTGATTCAGGATAATAATAATCTGTATGTAAAATTCATTGATGACAGGGAAGCGACCGCGTATGTAAAGGGAGCTTCTCCAGAAAATGACCTTGCAATTGTCTCTGTCTTTTTGGACGATATGTCCGAGAAGACATTGGACAGCATTGCAATCGCTGCCTTTGGAGATTCGGATAGTTTGCAGGTGGGAGAACCCGCGATTGCAATTGGTAATTCGTTAGGATATGGCCAGTCTGTGACAACGGGGGTTATCAGTGCGCTAAATAGAACGATGTACGCAGATGAGCAGGATATGACGGAGCAGGGGTATCTGATTCAGACAGATGCAGCGATTAATCCAGGCAATTCAGGGGGCGCTCTGCTCAATGTAAAAGGCGAGGTGATTGGCATTAATTCCAGCAAGATTGCAGACTATGTAATTGAGGGCATGGGATATGCGATTCCAATTACCACAGCGGAACCTATTATTGAGGATTTGATGTTGAGAGAGACTAAGAAGAAAGTTCCCGAAGCAGAGCGGGCATTTCTGGGAATTGCGGGTACAGATGTGATTGAGGAGGCAACACAGCGGTACGAGATGCCAGAGGGAGCATTTGTATCAAATGTGCTTGCGGATACAGCCGCCGACGAAGCAGGTATTCAAAAAGGTGATATTGTTACCTACATAGACGGTGAGCGGATAAAGGGCATGGATGAGCTGCAAGGGCTGCTAGAGTACTATATTGCGGGAACTGAGGTTGAAATTGTGCTGATGCGGCCAGCAAAAGGAGAATATAAGGAATTGACAGTCACTGTAAAACTGGGTTCTAAAGAGTAGTAACGGAGGGTATAATATTGAGTAACAATTTTGACAATGACAATAATGAAGAGTTAGAAATTGTGGACACAACAGAGGACGAAAAGACAGAGGAAACAGAAGAGACAGAGAAGGACGAGAAAGAAAATGAGTATGAAGATGTGTGTTTTATCTGTCGGCGTCCTGAGAGCAAAACTGGAAAAATGTTTAAACTTCCAAATCATATCTCTGTTTGTTCGGACTGCATGCACAAGACAATGGACACAGTTAGCCAGTTCGATTATCAGGGAATGTTAAACAACACAACGTTTAATTTTGACAAGGATAACAATAAAGATGGAAAAAAGCGGTTTCCGAACATTAGCTTTGTGAATATTGCAGATTTACAGGGAGACGGTGGGATTCCAAACCGCCAGAAACTTAAGAAAAAAAAGCCAAAGGATAAGAAAGAAAAGGCAGTATTTAATATTAATGACTTACCAGCACCACATAGAATTAAGGCACAGCTTGATGACTTTGTTGTGGGGCAGGATTATGCAAAGAAAGTGATTTCTGTTGCTGTATACAACCACTATAAGCGTGTGACAACAGGGACAATGGACGAGATTGAGATTGAAAAATCCAATATTCTCTTGCTGGGGCCCACTGGCTGTGGCAAGACCTATCTGGTGAAGACCCTTGCAAGACTTTTGGATGTGCCACTTGCTATTGCTGACGCTACGTCACTGACAGAGGCTGGATATATTGGTGATGATATAGAGTCGGTGATATCCAAGTTGCTGGCTGCCGCGGAAAATGATGTGGAGAAGGCGGAACAGGGAATTGTATTTATTGACGAGATTGACAAGATTGCCAAGAAGAAAAATACAACTTCGCGCGACGTGAGTGGTGAGTCTGTACAGCAGGGAATGCTAAAGCTTTTGGAGGGGTCTGATGTAGAAGTTCCTGTGGGGGCAAACAGCAAGAATGCGATGGTGCCGTTGACGACAATCAATACCAGAAATATTCTTTTTATCTGCGGAGGTGCATTTCCAGATTTGGAGGATATTATTAAGAGGAGGCTTACAAAACAGTCCTCAATCGGATTTAACGCAGAATTGAAAGACGCCTTTGACAAGGAGGCAAATATTTTAAAAAAGGTAACGATAGAGGATCTTAAGAAGTTTGGAATGATTCCAGAATTTATTGGACGTCTGCCAATTATCTGCCCGATGGACAGCCTTACCAAAGAGAGTTATGTTAAAATTTTAAAAGAGCCAAAAAATGCAATTCTCAAACAGTATCAAAAACTTTTAGAATTAGATGAAGTAAAGTTGAATTTTGATGATAGCGCCTTGGAGGCAATTGCAGAGAAAGCAATGGAACGCGATACTGGTGCACGTGCGCTTCGCGCAATTATTGAGGATTTCATGCTGGATATTATGTATGAGATTCCAAAGGATGACAATATCGGTGAGGTGACTATCACAGGGGATTATATTAATGGAACTGGAGGCCCAGTGATTGATATTCGCACTGATACAGTGCACACGAAGCAGCTTTCACAAGCATCTGTACCAGAAGAACAGAAAAAGGCAGAGGAGCATAATTTCTATGAGTTTTGAGCGAGGAAGTATCAAATGTTTTGCAAGGCCACCAAAGTTTCGGAATCGAATGATTATGATGCTGTGTGGTGTGACAGTACAGGGATTGGGATTGTCACTGTTAAGGTCTATTAACTTGGGGACAGACCCCTGTTCCTGTCTGACACAGGGGGTTATCAATTATGTACCACTCAGCTTTGGCACTTGTCAGTTGTTGTGTCATATGGTGACATTTATTTTTGTAATTCGGTATGACCTTAGCATGATTGGATTTGGAACGATTGGCAATATGTGTTTTTTGGGATATATCTCTGACTTTTTTCGATGGATATGGTCCCTGTTGCTTCCAGTAAGTTTTTTTGAGGTAACAGTAAATCGATACATATTGTTGATACCATCGCTTATCGTCTTTTTGCTTGGAGCAGCAGCTTATATGTGTGCGGGTCTTGGATCTTCGCCATATGATGCGATGCCGTTTATTATTTCAAGGCATGTAAAGAAAGTTTCCTTTAAAGTGGTGCGCATGATTTGGGATATCAGTTTTATGACAGCAGGCTTTCTTCTGGGGGGAGATGTTGGCATTGTCACTGTTCTTGTGGCCTTTTTCCTCGGACCAATCATCACATGGATGCAGAAAAAGATGGAGGTACTGATTGCATAAATGACAGAGCTTGAGGAATATTATAATAAATTCAATGAGGAGAAACGACTAAACTCCCGTCATGGACAGGTAGAATATCGCGTCTCCATGAAATATATTCATAAGTATCTGGACGAGGCCGCGGAGAAGGTAGGCACAGAGCAGGTAAAAATACTTGATATTGGTGCAGGAACAGGGCGCTACAGCGTGCCGTTAGCAGAAGAAGGTTATGATGTCACTGCGGTTGAACTTGTCAAATACAATCTTGGGATTCTAAAAAAGAAAGCAAGTCCTGTCAAGGCGATACAGGGAAATGCCACAAACTTAAAGAAGCTTGCAGACAACAGCTTTGATGTAACACTGTTGTTTGGACCAATGTATCATTTATTTGAGTTTGCGGACAAGCAAAAGGCATTGCAGGAGGCAAGCCGTGTCACAAAACCAGGTGGTGTGATTTTGGTAGCATATTGTATGAATGAATACAGCGTAATCACATACGGTTTTAAAGAACGTCATATACTGGATTGTATAGAAAAAGGACGCTTTGCGAAAGATTTTCAGACAATCCCTGAACCGAGTGCATTGTATGACTATATGCGTATAGAGGAAATTGATGCGCTCAATCAAGCAGTAGGTTTGCACCGAATACAAATTATATCGCCCGATGGACCCGCCAATTATATTAGACCTTTTTTAAACCAGCTTAGCGAGCAGGAATTTGAGGCGTTTGTTTGCTATCAGATGTCTGTCTGTGAGCGTGCTGATTTGATTGGCGCAGGCGCACACACTGTTGATATATTGAGAAACAGTTTTTCTAGAAATGAGGAGGGACAATATGGACATTAACCAAGTAACAAAGGAGCTTGACGAGCTTTTTGCGCAGCAGAAAATAGAGGAGATACCACAGTATTTGGAGTCACATATTGCACAGGCAATCAGCGAAAACGCACAAGATGTGCTGTTGACGCTCTACAATGAAATTATTGGATTTTACAGGGAGACAGGACAATATGCACTTTCTATAGAAAACTGTCACAAAGCGATTGCACTTATGGATGAGATGGGAATACAAGATACAATCCCATATGCGACAACGCTGTTGAATGCTGCCAATGCGCACCGCGCTGCTGGGCTGCTTCAGGAATCATTGGACTTATATAATAAAGTAAGACCAATTTATGTGGCTCAGTTAAAAGAAGACGATATGTATTTTGCAAATTTTTATAATAATCTCAGTCTTTTGTATCAAGAAATGAAAGATTTTGCTTCTGCGAAAGAGCAGCTTGTAAATGCGCTTTACATTGTAACACATGTACCAGATAAGCAGTTTGAGGTTGCAGTTACTCAGGCAAATCTTGCCAACACTTGCATTGAATTGGGACAGGATGACGAGGCGAAGGCGAGAGCGGAGGAAGCGATTCGTATCTTTGAGGAAATTGGTGTGGATGATGCACATTACAGCGCAGCGCTATCTGCGCTGGGAAGTTTGTATTATATGGATAAGGACTATATAAATGCACTGAGCGTTATGGAAAAGAGCAGAGATTGCGTGGCAAAATATCTTGGAACAGACAATATCCAGTATCAGAGATTGAGCGATAATATTCAGATTATAAAAGGCAGATTGAACGAGACTACGGCGTCAAATTCTGTAGATACACAGACTGTTTTAGAGGAAGCAAACGACTCAGAAAATCCGCCAGTACAGAATCAGGAGACCGGGGATACTGCGCCAGAAAATATGTTGGAGAACCAAGAATTAGAAGCGCAGGCTTTGGAGGAGACTGTACCGGAGAACGAGGCTGTGGAGAATATGGAGCCAGAGATGACAGACACAAATACCGCAGAGCGAATAGAGCCAGAACAAACGGATGTAGAGTCAATAGAGTCAGAACAAACAGGGACAGAACCAATAGAGGCAGAGACAGTCCAATCAGAAATAACAGATACAGAAATAATAGATGCGGAGTCAACAGAGACCAACATAATAGAGTTAGAAATTTCTGATGCAGAAAAAGCATACAATGAAGGGATAGAGGTTGAAAAAGATCTCTTTGAAAGTGTTATAGAAGATATTATTCGTGAGAGTGAAAAGACGGCTTTGGAGGAGGCGAAACAGGAAGAAACTGAACCAGAATCGATTGCGGAATCCACTGAAAATCTTACCTCAGAAATGACGGGCTTGGAACTGTGTCGTCACTATTATGAAGAGTACGGGCGCCCAATGATTGCAGAAAAGTTTCCAGACTATGAATCCCGCATTGCAGTAGGACTTGTGGGAAAAGGATCTGACTGTTTTGGATTTGATGATGTTTTGTCGAGAGATCATGATTTTGGGCCGCGGCTTGTCATGTGGGTTACGAAAGAGGTCTATGATCAGATTGGGAAGAAATTACAGGCAGCTTATGAAGAATTGCCAACAAGTTTTATGGGGATTGATAGAATTGAGACATTTCATGGCAAGGACCGTTGCGGTGTATTTATTATAGAAGAATTTTATAAAAATGTGCTTGGTATAAATCCGGCAGGAATCTTTGCACAGCCAGAGGGGAATAGCGCATCTGGTCAGGAAAAGATGGATGCGATTAAAGGTTGGCTTGCAGTGCAGGATTATGCGCTTGCAGCGGCAGTAAACGGAGAAGTATTTCGCGACGAAGAAGGAATTTTTACAAAGTATAGGGAACTTTTGCAAGCATATTATCCGAAACCTGTGTGGTACAGAAAGATCGCACAGACATGTGCATTGTTTTCGCAGAGTGGTCAATACAATTTGCCTCGTATGCGCAGGCGCGGTCAGTTTGTGTCCGCAGAGCTTGCGAAGGCGGAGTGTATCAAACATGCTATGAAATTGTATTATCTGCTAAATAGAACGTATGCACCGCATGATAAATGGCTTTTTAAAGGACTTCCAGAAAATCCGCTAATGACAGTGGACCACACAAATGTGGCGGAGCTGGTGGAAAAAATCAGTTTGCTTCCGGCAGATCGCGCACATGAACAGGAGTTAACCACAGCGATTGAATCGCTTGCAGTGATTTTTGCAAATGAATTGGAAAAACAGAATATGGTGGGACAGTGTGATCTTTATTTGGATGCTTGCACCAAAGAACTTATCGCAAAGAGTGATGCGCTTCTGACGGCGATTGTCGCTAGTACGCCAGTGATTACAGCGTTGTCTTTGTCGATTGCAAAGGCGGAGTTTGAGGCGTTTGACAAGGTTCAGAATGAGGGGGGTAGAGCTTCCTGTCAGAATAATTGGCCAACGTTTAAAGTGATGCGCATGAGCCAATATATGACATGGACGGAGGATATGCTGCTTCAGTATTTGTATGAGTTTAAGACAAACTATGAACATGGCAGGAATATGGTAGAAGAAAAGTATGCCCGTATGATGGAATCCACAGCACCGGCGGAATATGCAGCTTTTGCGGACCAGTTGCCAGCGCTCTCAGACGAGAAGAAGGCGATTATGGAACAGGTGATTGGATTGCAGGTAAAATGGATGGAGGAGTTTGCCTTAGAATATCCTAATTTGGCAGAGGATGCACGCCGCATTCACACAGCGGAAGATTTGCCAGACGATACTTCTTATGAGACTTATTTAAGGGGAGAACTTGGCACCTATTCAGACCGGATGCTTGAGATGTATGGGCGATATATTGTTGCACACGCACAGGAGAACAGCAATGTTGCGCGTGAAATAATGGAGAACACAGTCCATTTCTATGGATATCAGGATTTGGAAGCGGCAAATGCTGCGAGACCTGTCTGAAAGAATAGATAAATTGCCGTCAATCAATGTCATTAACTTAAGAAATTTGATTAACGACTTGTGCCAGAAAAAGTCTAAGAATTCATAGCATTGTATAATAAATTGCAGCTATGAAAAGCTTAAATTAATGACATTGGCCGTGAATAGTAACGATAAATTGGAGGAATAAAAAATGAGTAAAATCATTTTAACTGGTGACAGACCAACAGGAAGGCTTCATATTGGCCATTATGTGGGGTCGCTTCGCCGTAGGGTAGAGTTGCAGAACTCAGGAGAGTACGATAAAATTTATATTATGATTGCTGACGCGCAGGCGCTGACAGACAATATTGAGAATCCAGAGAAGGTTAGACAGAATGTGATTGAGGTGGCGCTGGATTATCTGGCAGTAGGACTTGACCCTGCAAAGTCTACACTTTTTATTCAGTCGCAAATCTCGGAATTGACTGAACTCACATTTTATTATATGGATTTGGTTACAGTCTCAAGATTGCAGCGCAATCCAACTGTAAAGAGTGAAATACAGCTTCGGAATTTTGAGGCGAGTATTCCAGTAGGGTTCTTTACGTATCCAATCAGTCAGGCAGCGGATATTACATTTTGCAAGGCAAATGTGGTTCCTGTAGGGGAAGATCAGCTTCCTATGATTGAGCAGACAAAGGAGATTGTGCACAAGTTTAATTCCGTGTATGCGCCGGACAATCCTGTACTTGTGGAACCTAAGGCGTTGGTGCCGGAGGCGGAGGCTTGCAAACGGCTTCCAGGAACAGACGGAAAGGCAAAGATGAGCAAGTCGCTTGGCAACTGTATCTACCTTGCAGACAGCGCAGACGAGGTGCGCACCAAGATTATGAGTATGTACACAGATCCGTTACATTTGCAGGTCAGTGATCCTGGTCATCTTGAAGGTAATACTGTATTTACGTACCTTGACGCATTTGCACGTGATGAACATTTTGAGCGCTATTGCCCAGATTATGCAAATCTTGATGAGATGAAGGGACATTATACGAGAGGTGGTCTTGGCGATGTAAAAGTCAAAAAGTTTTTGAATAATATTATGCAGGAGGAGTTAGAGCCAATTCGGAATCGGCGTGCGGCATTTGAGAAGGATATCCCAGAGATTTACAATATTCTTAAGAAAGGCTCTGAAGCGGCGCGGGAAGTGGCAGCACAGACATTAGCAGAAGTAAAACACGCGATGAAAATTGATTATTTTGAGGATATGGAATTGATTCAGGCGCAGAGTGAGCGCTATCAAGGAATCGAGTAGAGAAGATTCTTCTTCTCCCTGCTCGCGCGCCGGACGCAGGCAGCTTTAGCTGCATATTTCCTTTGCGCGTCCGTGTGCATAAAAAATTTGCAAGCCATCTCTAAAGGGTGACTTGCAAATTTTATTTTCTTCTTCTTTTTAAATATTTATATAGTGTATTCGCTACAAGGCTTCTTCCACGTCCTTTATCCGAAATAATCTGTATAGACCGTTTGGGAATACAACAATTTATTTGCATTTGTACCAGTTTTCCGCTTTCCAGCAAAGATAGAGCAAGAGCTTCGGGGACAAAACCGATTCCAAAATTGTTTTCAATGAGCGGCAGCATAAGGTCCGATGTTGCAACTTCCATATCAGGCTCATAATCTACTCCATGTTCTATAAAAAAATTTTTATAAAGATGATACGTGGCACTTTCTTTTCCCAATCCGATTAGGGAATAATTTCTAATGTCCTTCAATTCTAATACGGTTTTGCTCAAGGCTCTGTACTGTGCTCCGCCTACAAGTATTTCGTCATAATCCATTATTTTGTTGCACGAAATTGTTATAGGCAGTTCAAAAGGAGTTGTAATAACAGCAAAATCCAGTTTACCACTTATAAGATGCCGTATTGTTTCCGGCGTTGTATGATTATGGATTTTTATCTTTATTTCAGGAAATTCCAATCTGAAATTATGTAGGGCGTTTAATACGAAAAGATGCAGGGCTGTTTCCGTTACTCCTATTTCTACTGTACCGCCATTAAATGGATTTTGTCTGCCGATTTCTTCTTGCGCACTTAATAATTGCCTGTATGCAATTTCTACATGGGAATATAGCAGTTCCCCTTCTTTTGTCAGACTGATTCCTCTTGGCTCGCGGACAAACAAACGACATCCCAACTGCGATTCCAACAGTTTCATAATGCGTGTCACATTGGGCTGATTGCTGCCTAGTGCGGTCGCTGCTTTTGTTATATTTTCATATTTTGCCACATAATAAAAAATCTTGTAGTGTTCAAAATTTATATCCATGTATTTTTTATATGCCTCCAATATAATATATATATTTTTCATATTTTGCAAAAGGAATTATAATACATTCTCAGAAATATGTAAATAGAGTTAGAAAGGATATGGTTTTATGAACAAAGATTTAACTGTCGGGAAACCCGAACTGGTGTTATGGAGATTCTGCCTTCCGCTTTTTGGCAGTATTATTTTTCAACAGCTCTATAATATAGCAGACAGTCTTGTTGCGGGAAAATTTATCAGCGAAAACGCACTGGCAGCCGTGGGAAATAGTTATGAAATTACACTAATTTTTATTGCGTTTGCGTTTGGTTGTAACATGGGATGTTCTGTTGTTGTTTCACAATTATTTGGGGCAAAGGAATTTTACCGACTGAAAACTGCTGTAACAACAGCCTGCATTTTTAGCGGGGCTGTTTGTATTGCATTGATGCTTGCAGGTATTTGGAGCTGTAATCCGCTACTTCATTTGATGCGTACACCGAAAGAAGTTTTCATGGACTCGAAACTATATCTTGATATTTATATATGGGGACTTCCGTTTGTGTTTTTTTATAATATCGCAACAGGAATTTTTTCTGCTTTGGGCGATTCAAAAACCCCATTTTATTTTCTTGCAGTGTCCTCTGTGTCAAATATAGCGGTAGACATTTTATTCGTGAAAGCATTTCATATGAGTGTTGCAGGTGTTGCTTGGGCAACCTTTTTGTGTCAGGGAATCAGTTGTATTCTGGCTGTATTTACAGTGTGGATACGACTTAAAAAAATTCAGAGTCAGCACAAAGCAGCATTATTTGACTGGGAACTGCTAAAAAGGATTATTGTTGTTGCCGTTCCAAGCATCTTACAGCAAAGTTTCATCTCCGTGGGAAATATTTTGATTCAGAGTATAATTAATGGTTTTGGCGCTTCTGTTATGGCAGGATATTCCGCTGCAGTAAAACTGAATAATCTGGTAATTACATCCTTTACAACAATCGGCAACGGAATTTCAAATTACTCAGCACAAAATCTTGGCGCAGGAAAATATGAAAGAATAAAGGAAGGCTTTCTTGCAGGTATTAAGATGGTATGGTGCTTTTGCATTCCATTCTGCACTCTTTATCTTTTCTTTGGAAAATACCTGCTGCTTTTGTTTATGGAAAAAGGTTCCGGTGCGGCGTTGATAACGGGCAGACAATTTTTATGGATACTATCACCGTTTTATTTTATTGTATCAACTAAATTAGCTGCAGACGGCATTCTTCGGGGAATCAGTGCGATGCGCCAGTTCATGGTGGCTACATTTACTGATTTAATCCTGCGTGTGCTTCTGGCTTTTTTGTTATCAGATTTGACAAAGAGCGCCATCGGTATATGGTGCGCATGGCCGCTTGGCTGGACAATTGCGATGGTAATTTCTGTTTTCTTTTATCGCAAAAAATTAAAGAACTATATACATAATTAAATATTATGAAGAAAGGGGGGCGATTATCTCGCCCCTCTGTGTCTTTTTTCTTTATCAGTCTATATGTAAAATAATAAATCGGGAATTTCCAATTCCTAAAAGCGCTTTTAAAATAGGACTTATAAACTTAAAATTTGTCAAGCATTTTTTTATAACTTTCGATTGTTTCTTCTGTTATTTGTTCTATTTCTTTTTCCGTATGAGTGTAATAAAAAGATGGGGGAAACAGTTGCCAACAATTACATCCCAGATATTCCCACCAATTGTCCATTTCCCGTAGTTCTATTTTGAACATTATTTTGTGATGGATTTTTTTCAATATACCAATACATTTCTTTGCAGCCGCCATTATCCACATTCGTTTTTGTTCCTTTCTGTCTTATGATATTCCAATTTTCATTTTTCCTATTTTAGTATATTCGTTTTTAAGAATATATTCAAGTATTAAAATATATTTTATAACATACTTTGTCACAGTTCAGCTTTGCCGAACTGTAACTATACTTCTCCTCCTATTCGTTTTTGCGAAGATATTTAAGCAGCAGAATATATTTTATTCTATTGTTAAAGATAATATTTAAGGGGGGCGGAATGTGATTGACTATTCTCCATTTTGGGAAACTTTGAGAAAATCAACTGAAAATTGGTATACATTGACAAACAAACATCATTTATCACATAGCACGCTTCATCGTTTGAAGCACAACAAAGATGTATCAACGAAAACACTGAATGATTTATGTCGCATTATAAACTGTGACATAAAAGATATTGTTCGATATATTCCTTCTGACAAAGATCAAAAATTATAAAATGGCGATAGCAATTTTTACAGATTGTTGTCGCTTAAATTTTTCTACAGATCCTTAATATCATTTCTTTTGTATGTTTTCTGTCAAAGACTTTATCCCCAAGAAAACCGATGACATTTTGAATTGAATTTATTTGCTTGTCGTTCTTTTTCACTATCCAATATTCGGCGCATGGGAAAGGAAAACCTTTTCCCTTTCTCGATTTAAGGTATAATTCATCTGATTTCAAGAAAAACTATTTTTAACGGACAAAATAGAACAGACAGGAGGAAGTTAGGTGGAGATGAATACATCAAATAATAAAGCGATTGGAACATCAAGCGTTGCGTATGAAAATCCAGTACTTATCATGGGAAGTGGTTCGATTGTAGGGCAGATGGAGAATGAAGGGCCTCTCGCAGGAAGTTTTGACAAAGTTAGTGAGGATAAAAATGATATGTTTGGGGAAGATTCTTGGGAGAAGGCGGAGAGTGCACTTCAGAAGGAGGCAGTGGCACTCACACTGTCAAAGACAGGTGCGGAGACTGGCGATATCCGTTTTTTGTATGCAGGTGACTTGCTTGGCCAAAATATAGCAAGTTCGTTTGGACTGGTGGATTATAATATTCCTCTGTTTGGATTGTACGGCGCGTGTTCTACCTGCGGAGAATCTCTCTGTCTGGGAAGTATGAGCGTAGCAGCCGGCTATGCAGATCGGGTTATAAGTCTGACTTCAAGCCACTTTGCAAGTGCGCAGAAGGAATTTCGATATCCGTTGGAATATGGTGGACAAAGGCCACTCTACGCGTCGTGGACTGTGACGGGAAGTGCAGGTTTTTTGCTGCAAAGTATTAATGCATCAGGAAGATCTATATCTGGAAGGGCGATTAAGAATGAGTATGAGGGCAAATATCAGAACAAGATTGGTATCACGGGTATTACAGTAGGACGTATAGAGGACTTTGGCATTAAGGATTCCTTTAATATGGGGTGTGCAATGGCACCAGCGGCAGCGTGGACAATCGCTGGCAATCTAAAAGATTTTGGCAGAAAACCGCAAGATTATGATGCAATCTTTACTGGAGATCTGGGAAGTGTCGGACAACAGGCACTGTTTGAATTACTGTCTCAAGAAAATATTGACATTAGTGATAGGCATTATGACTGTGGGCTATTAATTTATGATACAGAGAAGCAGGATGTCCATGCAGGAGGAAGTGGCTGTGGCTGTTCTGCAGTTGTGCTGTCGGCACATATTCTGCCTAAGCTTGCAAAAGGAGAATGGAAACGCATTTTATTTGTGCCTACAGGAGCACTGCTCAACAAGACATCTTTTAATGAAGGGCAGAATGTGCCAGGAATTGCACATGGCGTAGTAATTGAGGCACTTTCCACACAGAATTAATTAGTAGACGACAAAAGTATTTGTCATTTACCATATATTGTCTGACTATTTATAGAAATATTATAAAAAAGACGGAAGAATAATCAAATTACACAATTTGTTCAAAAAATTCAGAAAACAATCTAAATTTTTCTATAAAAAGTTCGATATATTATACAAGGGCAGCTAACATAGATTAATGCCATAAAGAGGCGCCATAAGTTACGGACGGAATGATTATCTTAGCATGACTGTGTGGAAAAAGGGGTTCGACACAGCATATATAAGGGAAAGGAGCATCTATGGAAGTTCGGAGTGCAAATATAGCCCTGACAAACAGGGCGGCAGTGGCAATTGACAACTCTGGTTCAAACGGGAAAGAACAGCAATATGCGATGAAGGTAAGCAATGCTGTTTCTGAGGAGAATCAGGAACTTGATGACGAGTCGGTTATGCTCTCAATATCGGCAGCGGGTCTTAAGAGAAGTCTGCAGTTGGAGAAGCGGACAGAGAAGGAAGCGGTGGAGGAAAACTTTACGGGAGCTGTAGAACTTGAGGATATGATGAAGAAGATGGAAGGGCTTTCTAGTCAGGTTATCAACGGACATTTTTCCATTTCAGACAGACTGAATTTTAATTCTGAGATTGAGAAGCTTACCAATGAAATCAATCGGCTAAACGGAGAGAATACAGTTGTCACAAAAAATAATTGTATGCAACTGTCACAGAGAATATCGGATCTGACCCACAATATCAGTGCGGCGGCTGTCTACCGTAATAGCGCACGCACAGTATTTATGGTCAACTCAAGACAACCAATAAAACCGACAAATACAAGACTTGACATTACACTGTAAAGAATCGAGTGGGGAAGAGAAATCTTCCTTACTCGATTTTATAAATTCATTGCAATACACCCACGCCAGATTTCGTATTGATTTATGATGATTTGGTGTGAATTGCAACAATTGATGCACGCCCAAATGCCTGCTTTGTGGCATTTGGGCGCTGGCTCCGACACCATGCAGAAAGTACATGGTGCGGGTGTGAAAAGTAACATAAATTCTGTTGTAGAATCTGTAAGATTTCCTTGACTTTTTTGTTATACGGGCACAAGATGATATGGAAGGAAGTGATATCTATGCGCAGAATGGATTTTAAGATGGAGCGTCCCGGTCAAGTGAAGGCGGGTGATATGGTCACGGTCACAGAGGGTGTTCTGCCAAGCAATTATTATTATACGATTAATCCGGCTGTAGCGATGTCTGGAAATATCCCTTTTCGGGACAGGCTTCAGTCAAAGAGTGGCACAGTGGTTTCTGTGGAGGAAAACACAAGAGGCTATTATGTTATTGTAGAGTTTGATGAGGAAGAAGTATAAAGGAGGAAATTTTATGAAAAAAATTAGTACAGATAAGGCACCGGCAGCAATCGGTCCGTATTCACAAGCAGTTCTTGCAGGAGATTTTTTGTATGCGTCTGGCCAAATTCCAATTAATCCTGAGACCGGAAATGTGGAGGCACAGGACATTACAGCACAGGCAGAACAATCCATGAAAAATGTGGGTGCGATTTTAAAAACGGCAGGCGCAGATTATGACCGCGTGGTAAAGACAACCTGTTTTTTGGCGGATATTGCTGATTTTGCAGCCTTTAATGAAGTGTATGCAAAGTATTTCACACAGAATCCAGCAAGGAGCTGTGTTGCAGTAAAGGATTTGCCCAAAAATGTGCTCTGTGAGGTTGAGGTGATTGCGTATCTTGGGGATTAGATGACAACTAGGAGTGAGATACTTGAAGGCAAAAAATATTGTATTGATTGGAATGCCTGGCGCAGGCAAGAGTTCAATTGGCGTAGTGCTTGCAAAGAATATGGGCATGTCTTTTGTGGACTCAGACCTTGTAATTCAGGAGCAGGAGGGGAAAAAACTTCATGAGTTGATAGAGGAGAATGGACTAGAGGGATTTCTTGCCATTGAGAGCAGAGTAAATGCAGCGCTGCATCCGAAGACCGCGGTCATTGCTACAGGCGGCAGTGCGATTTACAGTGAGCAAGCGATGGAGCATTTGCGCAGCATTGCAATGGTTGTCTATCTAAAGCTGCCCTATGAAAGCATTCAGGAACGTCTGGGAGACTTAACAGAACGCGGCGTTGTTCTCAGGGAAGGTTTGACGCTTCGTGGACTGTATGAGGAACGAGTACCCTTATATGAAAAATATGCCAATATGACAGTAGATTGTGAAAATAAAAATATTCGTGAGATTGTTACAGAGCTGGCAAAGAGACTGAAATAAAAGCGCAGCCAGCAAATTTAAAACCTCTGTCCATCTGCATTTTGCAAAGATGGGCAGAGGTTTTGGATTTGTCAAAGAAGGGATTACCGCATTAGTTGAGCCATCTCGTCAACTAAGCTGTCAAACAGCTTTAGCGCTTCCTCGACAGGTTTTTTTGTGGACATGTCAACGCCAGCGTCTTTTAAGATAGACACAGGGTCTTTAGAACATCCAGCACTTAAGAAGCATTCTTTATACGCTTTTACTGCTGGAGTTCCCTCGTTTAAGATTTTCTGTGAAAGTGCAATCGCAGCAGAAAATCCAGTAGCGTACTGATACACATAGAAGTTATAGAAGAAGTGTGGAATACGTGCCCACTCTAAATCTATCTTTGCATCATGTGCAATATCCTTACCAAAGTATAGATCAATCAGATCGTGATAGACCTTGCAAGCCGATTCTGAGTTAATGCTTTCTCCATTCTGTATCATTTGGCTCATTTTTAACTCAAACTCTGCAAACATTGTCTGGCGGTAAAGTGTTGTCCGAAACTGTTCTAAGAAATAATTGATTAAATATGCCCGTTCTTTTTTGTCGGTTGTTTTTTTCAGTAAATACTGCATTAATAGTGCTTCATTACAGGTGGAAGCAACTTCTGCCACAAAGATTACATAGTCTGAATCTATAACAGGCTGATTTTTGTTGGAGAGGTAGGAGTGCAATGCATGTCCCATCTCATGAACAGTGGTAAATTCGCTGTCAAGATTATTTTTATAGTTTAGTAGAACATAGGGATGAATACGGCAGCCACTAGAATATGCACCGCTGCGTTTTCCAGTATTTTCATAGATGTCAATCCAGCGGTTTTGGAATCCTTCGTCGAGGAGCGCTACATAATCCGTACCGAGAACAGCAAGGGCTTCGCGGATATTTTCTTTGGTTTCTGCAAATGAAATGCTGCGTTCCGCGTTTGACACCATTGGGACATACAAATCATACATGTGAAGCTCGTCTACTTTTAACAGTTTCTTTCTAAGACGCACATATTTGTACATGGACGCCATATTCTCATGTACAGCTTCAATTAGGTTATAGTACACTTGTGGGTCCACATTGGTGTGGTCGAGTGCCGCTTCCAATGGGCTATTGTACTTGCGCATTTTTGCAAAGAAATTGAGCTGCTTCATCTGTGCAGACAGGATTGCTGCGGAAGTATTTTTGTGTTCATCATAGGTTTTGTACAGTGACTCAAACGCATCTTTTCTGACATTTCTATCATAATTTTGCATCAGAGGAATAAAGCTTGCATGGGTTACAGCCAGGCGGTTTCCCTCAATATCTGATACGGATTCATAGGTCATATCTGCGTCGTTTAAAAGACCAAAGATATCTTCTGGCGACTGTGCAAGGTCTCCAGCAGCAGCGAGAATTTTCTCCTCAGAATCGCTTAGAATATGCGCCTTTTTCCGAAGAATATCATTTAGACATCTTCTATATATAGAGAGTGAAGGCTGATCTTCATAAAATGTCTTTAATGTATCATCAGGAATTTCGAGGATTTCTGGTTCTGCAAACGACAAGGCAGAGGAAATTTCTACACACACACCCATTGTCTGATCTTTATATCCTTGATAAGTCGTATTTTTTGTGTCCTCGTCTGCCTTTCGCAGCGAATAGTTTGCAAATTTGTCAATCAGCACAAAAATCTCATCTTGCAACCGCAAGAAGTCAAGTAGACTGTCTGCACTCTTGCTAATCTTTCCGCGAAAAGATTCAATCTGCGGAATTATTTCCTTTAACTTCTCCAAATCTTTTTTCCAGTCCGCATCACTTGCGTAGAGGTCTTCTACAGCCCAAGTGTATTCTCTGGGCACATCACTGCGTTTCTCATAACTTTCGGTTTCGTTTTGTTGGTTGTTCATTCATTTAGTCTCCTTTATATCCATAAATCTTTCCTAATAATAGTCTACCATTTTATCTGTCATTATGCTAGACTAATATGAAGAGAAAATAAAAAAGAAGGATTAGTTGCTTTTCAAAGTCTGGCATGAGTGTGAATTGTAATGGATTAGTTGCTATGGGCGACTCCCAGACCATGAACAGTAACGAAGGATTAGAATATGGGATTACGGTTTTTTATTGGTGCGTCAGGTTCCGGCAAAAGCTTCCAGCTTTACAATTACATTATCGAAGAATCAATGGCAAATCCTCATGCCAATTATTTGATTGTTGTACCAGACCAATTTACAATGCAGACACAGCTTGAGATGGTAAGGCGTCACCCCAACAAGGGAATTATGAATATTGATGTGCTCAGTTTTGGCAGATTATCCCATCGCATTTTTGAGGAGGTGGGCGGCAACGATAAACCAGTGCTTGACGATACTGGAAAAAGTTTGGTGCTGCGGCGTGTGGCAGCAGGAATAGAGGACGAGCTTGGGGTTATGAGACGCAATATTCGAAAACCAGGTTATATTAGTGAGGTGAAATCGGCTCTGTCCGAGTTTATGCAATATGGTATTGGCACAAAAGATGTAGAGAAATTGTGTGAATATGCCTCCAAAAGGAATGTGCTTGCCTATAAATTAAAAGATTTGCATTTATTATATGAAGGCTTTTTAAATTATATTAACGAGCGCTACATCACGACAGAAGAGACATTGGATATCCTTAGAAAAGTGCTACCACGGTCCAAAGTTGTGAGAGGCAGCGTGATTGTTTTTGACGGATTTACTGGTTTTACACCTGTGCAGTATAATGTGATACAGGAATTGATGTTGCAGGCACAGGAAGTAATTGTGACTGTGACAATGGGTGTGGAGGAAGATGCTTATATACAAGATGGGGAACAGAAGCTTTTTTATCTGAGCAAAAAGACAATACATGATCTTGACCGACTTTGTAAGGAGGTTGGTGTTCGACGGGAGAAGGATACGCGTATTACAGATGCGGTGGTTCACCGATATCAGGAAAATCCTGGCTTGTCACATCTTGAGCGCACACTTTTTCGGTATCCGGCGCAGGAGTACAAAGGAAAACAAGAGAGCATTCATGTTTTTGAGGCTTCTACACCCAAGGAGGAGCTGCGGCAAGTCTGTCTTGAAATCCGCAGGTTAGTGCGTGAAAAAAATTATTGTTACCGCGATATTGCTGTGGTGACAGGAGACTTGGAACGATATGGATTTCTGGCGCAAGAAATGTTTCAACGCTTTGATATTCCATACTTTTTAGATCAGACCAACAAACTGGTTCTAAATCCATTTATTGAATTTATTCGCAGCGCGTTGCTGGTGGTCATACAAGAATACTCTTATGAGGCAGTTTTTCATTTCCTGCGCTGCGGCATGGCGGGAGTGACGCCGGACGAGACAGACAAACTGGAAAATTATTGTCTCACAATGGGAATACGAGGCAAAAAGGCATGGCATAAAAAATTTACTAGGCGCATAAAGAAACAGGAAGAAGCAGCGTCCACACTCGATGGGTTAAATGCAATCAGGGAGAAGGTCGTTGCAATGCTAGAGCCGCTCATGCAAAAAAAATCAGAGAAAAAAGCGACCGGAAAAGAACTTGTAAAGGCATTGTACAATTTTATTGTCAACGCTTCAATCGAGGAGAAACTGGTCGCGTATGAACAATATTTTACAGAGCAGGGGGATTTAGTAAAGGCAAAGGAATATGCTCAGATTTATCGACTGGTTATGGAACTACTAGAACAAATCTGTGGTCTTTTGGGTGAGGAAGAACTGGAAGTTAAGGAGTTTGCAGATATTTTAGACGCGGGTTTTGCTGAGATTAAGGTGGGGACGATTCCGCAAAACGTAGATAAAGTTGTGATTGGTGATATTGAGCGAACACGTCTGTGCGAAGTCAAAGCATTATTCTTTATTGGAGTGAATGATGGAATTATACCAAAAAACAACGGGACAGGTGGGATTATCTCTGATATTGACCGAGAATTTCTACAGGAATCAGAGTATGAACTTGCGCCGACACCACGGCAGCAAATGTACATACAGCGACTTTATCTTTATTTGATGATGACAAAACCAACAGAATATCTGTATCTGTCTTATGCAAAGGTGGACAATGAGGGGAAGAGTATTCGCCCGGCGTATCTAATTAATACGGTGGTTCGATTGTTCCCGAATATTGTGATTGCGCAGCCACAATTGCGCCCGATAGAGGAACAGATGGAGTCGCCTGCGGATGCGCTCACCTATCTGGTTGCATTGCTGCGGCGTTATGCAGCGGAGGAGATTGGGGATGAAAAACCACTTTTTATTACACTTTATGACACCTATGTCAAAAATGAGCGGTATGCACCAGTTTTAGAACAAATGCGCAGAGCAGCATTTTCCTATTTGGTTGATGCGGATAGAAACAGGATTCCAAGAGAGCTTGCACGGCTTTTGTATGGACAGATTTTGAAAAACAGTATTAGCCGTCTTGAAAAATTTGCTTCTTGTTCTTATGCACATTTTCTACAGTATGGTTTGAGTCTTGAGGAGCGGGACAAATACAGTTTTGAAAGTGTAGATATGGGAAATATATTCCATGCGGTCTTGGAAAATTTTTCAGAAAAGCTTGCGGAGGAAGGATATACTTGGTTTGATTTTCCAAAGGAAGCTGGAGAACGGATTGTGAGCGCATGTCTTGAGGATTATGCGGTGTCCTACGGGGAGACGATTTTGTACAGCAGCAAGCGCAACGAATATATGATTAAGAGAATGCATAGAATTTTAAATCGTACAATACAGACATTGCAGTATCAATTGCAGAAGGGAGCATTTACGCCAGAGAATTTTGAGCTTTCTTTTCAGATGACGTCAGACCTCAATGCGGTCAATATTTCACTGTCTGAGGAAGAGCGAATGCAATTGATTGGACGGATAGATCGCGTGGATACCTGTCAACAGAATGATAAATTGTATGTTAAGATTATCGATTACAAATCCGGTAACCAGAAGTTTGATTTGGCAGCACTGTACTATGGGCTTCAATTACAGCTTGTAGTCTATATGAATGCGGCGGTGGAAGTGCTAAACAAAAAAAATCAAAAGGAAAAAAATGATACGCGTGTCATTCCTGCAGCGATGCTCTACTATCATGTCAGTGATCCTATGACGGAGACGGAAAAAGGGAATCCAGATCCCTCGGAGATTGAGGCGGCGATACGCGAGGAGTTGAAAATGACAGGTATGGTCAGCGATAACGAGGAGATTATAAAGCTTCTCGATGAGGATTTTGACACAAAATCGAATATTATTCCGGTGGCGAAAAAGAAAGATGGCAGTTTTACAAAAGCATCTTCTGTGCTGTCAGATCAGGATTTTGAAACAGTATCTACCTATGTGAACCATAAGATTAAAGAGCTTGGTGTGTCGATTCTCGATGGTGAGATTGGATTGAATCCGTATGAGCAGAAAGATTCTGACGCCTGCACTTACTGTGATTACAAGAGTGTGTGCGGCTTTGATAAAAAGCTGGGTGCAAAGTTGGTTCGGCATCTTGATGATATGGACCAAGAAGACGCGATGGAGCGTATCAAACAGAGCCTTGGCATAGAGGATAAGGAAGGGGGAGCACAATAAATGGCGATAAGTTTTACACCGGATCAACAGCGTGTCATTGACACTCGAAACTGTAATATTCTGGTATCGGCAGCGGCGGGAAGCGGCAAAACAGCAGTTCTGGTAGAGCGGATTATTCAAATGATTACAGATGACAACAATCCTGTTGATATTGACCGCCTTTTGATTGTGACGTTTACTTCTGCTGCGGCGGCACAGATGCGGGAGCGTATCAGCAAGGCAGTCTCGCAAAAGCTGGAGGAACACCCAGAGAGTGAACATTTGCAAAAGCAGGCATCACTAATACACAATGCTCAGATTACAACAATTGATTCCTTTTGCCTGTATGTAATTCGCAACAATTTTAATGAGATTGGTTTGGACCCAGCGTTTCGCGTGGCGGATGAGAGCGAGGTTCGACTGCTTGAATCGGATGTGATGGGTAAACTTTTGGAGGAAGCGCACACAGAGCCAACAGAGCGGTTTCTGCATTTTATTGAATGTTACAGTACTGGAACGAACGAGAAAAAAATAGAGGAAGCAATTTTAAGGCTTTATCATTTTTCAATGAGTTATCCATTTCCAGAGCAATGGCTCACAGAGCGATTGGAGGATTACCAGATTGAGGACATCAGTGCGCTCTCTGATAAAAAATGGTTTCAGTGTGCACTGACATATATTCGCACGATTTTACAGGAGTGTAGAAATCGTCTGCAACAAGCATTGGAGATCGCGGGCAGCGTGGGCGGGCCAATCCAATATGCGGACAATCTTGCATCAGATATCATTCTGATTGAGAAACTTCAGAGTGCATCAGATTACAATGATCTGCACGATTTATTTACGTATTGTACTTTTACACGTCTTTCTGGGAAAAAGATAGAGGGTGTAGACCCCGTTTTAAAGGAAATGGTCAAGGCAATACGCGACGAAGTTAAGAAGAATATTGCGGATTTAAAAAAGTTTTTGTTTCAGATTTCGGTGGATAACACTCTGAGCGATATGGCTTTATGTCAGGAGTCAGTGGAGGAGTTAGTCTCTCTCACTCTGACTTTTAAGAAAATGCTTGACCAGTTAAAGCGAGATCGAAATGTAATTGATTTCTCGGATATGGAACATTTTGCGTTGCAGATTTTGTTAAAGCGCGATGAAAATGGCGAAATTGTTCCAGGAAATACAGCGCTTGAATTGCAGGATTATTTTGCCGAGATTATGATTGATGAGTATCAGGACTCGAACGAAGTGCAGGAGCTGTTGTTAAAATGCATTTCAGGCGAGGAGAAAGGGCGTTACAATCGGTTTATGGTGGGTGATGTCAAGCAGAGTATCTACAAATTTCGTTTGGCAAGACCAGAAATTTTTATGGAAAAGTATGACACATACGTCATAAATGACAAGAGCAGTCATCAGGTTCGGATCGACTTGAGCATGAATTTTAGAAGCCGCAGGGAAGTGACAGATGCGACAAATTTTATATGTAGCCAGTTAATGACAGCGAGTGTTGGAAATGTGGAGTATGACAACAGAGCAGCATTGTATGTAGGCGCTTCTTACCCAGAGCCAGAACACATGGATGAGAGATATATTTATCAGACAGAACTAATGATTGCCACGCCGGATTCTCTTTTGGTTCAGGAGGGAGATACAGAGACACAAAAGTATTCTGAGAAAGAGATTGAGGCGGTGATGGTGGCAGAGCGCATTCGGCAAATTGTAGGAGAGTTTCCAATTACCGATGCAGCGACAGGAGAAGTTCGTCCAGCGAAATATTCAGATATTGTACTTTTATTTCGAGCGACTGCAGGCTGGGATGAAGATTTTCGCAGAATTTTGTCCGAGCAGGGGATTCCAGTACATGTGACTAGCCGGGCGGGTTATTTTGAGACACTAGAGATACAGGGAATTGTCAATTTTTTGCGCGTGCTGGACAATCCACTGCAAGATATTCCGCTTTTTGGAGTTCTAAAACTGCCATTTTTTGATTTTACAGAAACAGATATTACATGCATTCGTTGTTTTGCCAGAGATTTTATGGAACAACAGGAACAGCAAGAACAGCAGGAAGACAAGGCAGACAAAAAACGCAGAAAACTATTTTTATATGAACAAGTACAATTATATTATAATCAGGTATATCATTTGGAGACGGCATCAACGGACCAGAAATTTGAAGGGGAAATTCGTCCAGAGAACAGAGTTAGCCAGACGAAGTTAGAGCGGTTCTTTAAAATGATTACAGAGTATCGCAAAAGAATCGCATACACACCAATTAAAGAGCTTTTGCAGCAATTGATTGCGGATACGTCCTATGATGCTTTTGTGGGGTCTATGCCAGGTGGGGACCAGCGAATGGCCAATATTGAACTGCTGTTAGAAAAGGCAGGAGCATTCCAGAATACAAGTTTTTATGGACTGTTTCATTTTATTCGGTATCTGGAAACGATACAGGAACAAGATGTAGATTTTGGTGAGGCAAATATTCTTGATGAAAATGCAGATGTCGTGCGCATTATGACAATCCATAAAAGTAAGGGATTGGAGTTTCCAATTTGTTTTGTCTGCGGGCTGTCCAAACAGTTTAATCAGATGGATATGCGCAAAAGTATTTTGATGGATGTGGAACTTGGCGTTGGCGTAGATTATATTGACCCAACTTTGCGTTTAAAGCGAAAAACAATGCGTAAAAATGTAGTGGCTCAGCGCATGAAGGAGGATACGCGCGGCGAAGATTTAAGAGTATTATATGTAGCACTTACAAGGGCGAAAGAGAAATTAATTCTCACTGGGTATTTGGGTGATTTTGATAAAAAGCTTGCGAATAATGTGTATTTGACAATGGAGTCTGCTGAAAAGCTCCCGTACTCTGTATTGATGGGGGCAAATTCTTATATGGATATGATACTTGCGGCGCTGATACGTCATAGCTGTATGAGAGAGCTGTTGGAGGAGCGCGGATTTGAATACATTAGATATCCGTTGCCTTATAGAGAAATTCCAATTGGGGTTACATTGTATCAGGAGACGGAAAGTCAGGCAGAAAAAATAAGAACACAGCTAAAGAAACAAGGGAAGTCAATCGCCCTGGAAGAAGAACTTTCCAAAGCGTCTGTATATTCAGATGCAGCGTTAAAAACAGTACTTTATGAAAAACTGCACTATGTATATCCTCACTCTGATTTGGAGGGACTGACGGTAAAGACGACCGTCTCTGAACTGAAAAAAGCATCTTATGAGGAGGCTTTTGCGGAATCTGCGGAGCTTGTGGTGCTGCCAAGAGAACACTATATACCAGATTTTGCACTTGAGGAAGCAGAAAATATAACAGAGGTGTCAGAAACAGATACAACGGATACGGAAATACCACACGCCAGAAAAGCATTGTCAGGAATCCAATATGGTACAGCAGTACACAAGATTATGGAATTATTGTCCTTTTCAGAAAAGCTGAACACAGACAAGAAGCAGTTCTATGCAATCTTAAAGAGCGAGCAGACACAATGGATTGCTGAGGGTACGGTTACTGCGGATGAGCTTGCTTGTGTCGGCATTAATAGAATTAGAAACTTTTTTCAGTCTAGCTTGGCAAAGCGTATGATAGCGGCAAATGCGCGCAATGAACTTTTTAAGGAACAGCCCTTTGTGCTTGGAATTAGTGCAGACCAGTTAAAACCAGATTTTCCACCTACGGAGACCATACTGATTCAGGGTGTGATTGATGTATTTTTCTATGAGAATGAGGAAATAGTGCTTGCGGATTACAAGACGGATAAGGTAAGTTGTAAGGAGGAGTTGATTCAGCGCTATAAGAATCAGCTTGATTATTATCAGAAAGCGCTTGAGCAGATTACTGGTAAGCGAGTGAAGGAACGATATTTGTATTCCTTTTCTTTGCAGGAGGAGATTTATGTTTAAATATATTTTATTTGACTTGGATGGCACTTTGACAGATCCGAAGATTGGAATTACACGTTCTGTACAGTATGCACTGTACGCGCTTGGTATCGATGAACCTTCTCTTGACAGATTAGAACCTTTTATCGGACCACCATTGGCAGATAGTTTTCGGGAGTTTTATGGTTTGAATGAGGAACAGATTGCTGTGGCAATCGCTAAATATCGTGAGCGATTTGCGCAGCAGGGAATTTATGAAAATGAAATCTATCCTGGGATTTCAGAAATGTTAGCAGAATTAAAGAGGAAAGGAAAAATATTGGCAATTGCGTCAAGCAAACCGACGCTGTTTGTAGAACAGATATTGGATTATTTTGATATCAGAAAGTATTTTGACTTCGTTGTCGGAAGTAATATGGATGGAACGCGCAGCAGAAAAGAAGAGGTTGTCGAGGAGGCGCTGCGGCAGATGGTTTCGGCTGAAATGATACCTTCTGAGAAAAAAGATACTGTTGTGATGGTGGGTGATCGAAAGTTTGACATTGAGGGCGCAAAAGCACAAGGTATTACTTCTGTAGGAGTGTCTTTTGGATATGCGTCAGAAGGAGAACTTGAACAGGCAGGCGCAGATTTTACGGTTAATTCTGTGGAGTTGCTGTCTGCTATGTTGACTTTAGGAACTGTTCAACAATAACTTATACATCTTGACTTGGCTATTTCTGAACAGTTCATTAGGAACTATCGATATAATTCCTTGAAATGAATGGAGAGTTTGATGAGCACAAAAAATGTGAAAAGACAGATAAAAAGAACACCAAAACGGACAACACTGTTACAGAAATTGGCATATATTGTAAGACCGTTTGTCATGTATATGTTAGTGAAAACCGTCGCAATGTTCTTTCTTGCGATTGCGATTCCAGCACTTCCTATCACAGGAATTGCTGGTTGGGTGGAGCGTAATTCGCTACCGCTTAGCGCTGTGGTAAACGGTGCAGCAAGCTTGATGGGAGTCGGTTTTTTACTAAATGATTTTCTTATTGAGGCAAGTACAACCGGAGAGGTAGATATTGATAAAGGCGTATTGATACAATTTTTTCGGTTTTTAAAGATGGATTTTTTTGAAAAAAAGACTGCGCACAAAGCACTTCGTCTGGCGTTGTGCGCCCTTCTTGGCATCACTGCCTCACTGGCGTTCAATATAGGGATTGAGCTGATAACAGAACTGTCCGCTTCTGGCAAAAATGTATTTGGCTCTGAACGGTATGAGGCAGTGGAAGCCATACAATATTCTGTGCCAATTGGGATTGGAATTGTACTGTATGGTATTGTCTCCCCACTTGTGGAGGAGATTGTATTTCGCGGAGTCTTATACAACCGCATTAGAAAATTTTACAGTACGAAAATAGCAGTTTTTTTCTCAGCGCTTTTGTTTGGACTCTTTCATGCAAATTTGCCGCAGTTTTTATATGCAACGGCTATGGGAATGCTGATGGCAGCCTGCTATACTTACATCGGCTGTTTTGCTGCACCGGTTCTGATGCATATGTCTGCAAATCTTTTTATTTTTATAGCATCTGGATTTACAGAATGGACCGTGTTTTTGATAACTCCTGTGTGGTGTGTGGTTTTTATAGTGCTGTCTATCGGTTTACTTTTCTTTGTACATGGGCAGCAAAAGGAATAACTTTCCCATACTCAATTAGCGTGCCATTAGCTCAATGATCTCGCCGACATACATTGTGTGCAGGTCGCCATCTTTGTACCATTTGGAAATCTCCGGTGAGAGGAAAGTTTCCTCTGTTAGCCGAACGGCGGCTAGTTTATGGCACAAAAGCACAAAACTTCCCTCATCAATGAATGGAATGGAGAGCTTATAATTCCATGTGAGTCCGGCTTCCGCAACCTTGTCAGAATTGCGGCCAGAATGAGAACCGCAATAATTTAGCGCTTCCTTGTACTCTTTTCCCATAAAGGATACAGAGAAAAACTCTCCGGTATCAAGAAATTCTTTGGTGTATCTTGAGTCCCGAATAAAGAGGAAGGCAACATTTTTTCCCCATAGTACACCAATGCCGCCCCAGCTCACAGTCATGGTGTTCGCCTTCTGCTTGGTGCCGGCAGATACCAGTGCCCAATCTTTTCCGATTGACTCAAAGGGATTTAGTTCCAGTTCATCTACTGGAATTGGTTGAAAAACATGCATAATCAATTCTCCTTTTACATTTAATCCATGTTTTATTATTATAGCGCGTTCTGTGAAAAATGTCACCACGAACTTATTTATATAGCAGTGTTCTTGGTTTTTATGCTCTCATTTGCAGTTTACTCTTGAAAAAAGCAATATTTTCACAAGTTGCATTGAAGAGAAGAACAGATGTAAAAAGTTTGAGTGAACTCCAATTCTTGACAAATGTATGTTCATGCACTATAATGCGTACATACGTTTTGGATGCTTTATAATTGGGATGATAGGTTTAGAATGAAAGGAGGAAAAGATGGATAACCACTGATAAAGAAACGATTTGACACGCAGGTAAAAAGACATCAAAGCCATGTGGAGGAAGTGCAACGGCAGTTGGAAAACGCGTTTGATTTTTTGGAACAGGTATGGGGAAATGGACAGGAAATGATACTGTTTATGACAGAACTTATTTCTCCCTTATAAAGATTTGATTTTACTTTGATAGATGGAGAGCAATAACATGTTACATATAGCAATCTGTGATGATGAGAAGGATTTTGTCACATATCTGACAGATTTATTGAATCAATACGCCATTGAGACAGGTGGAGAAATCAAAGTATCTGCTTTTTACGACGGCATGGAGCTGATAGAAAGCTATGACACAACGATTGACCTGATTTTTCTTGACATTCAGATGAAGTTGATAAATGGACTGCGCACTGCGGAGCGGATTCGGCAGATAGATGAAAAAGTAGGCATTATCTTTTTGACAACGCTGACACAATGTGCATTGGAAGGCTATAAATATCAGGCGGCAAATTATATTATTAAGCCAATTCGTTATGTTCGCCTAAAAGCGGAAATGGATCAGTGGTGCAAGCGCAACCAAAAAAATGATAGCCCTGCAATAGTGGTTGTGAATGACTCTGGAAAGTATAAGATATTTTTGCATACGCTGCGATATGTGGAAACGTTTAACCGCAATTTGCTTTTGCATACGGATCAGGAGAATATTATTTGTTATAAGAGTATGAAAGAAATGGAACAAGAATTGGTGGCACATGGATTTGTGCGCTGTCACACCAGTTATATTGTAAATTTATTCTTTGTGAAGGGTGTCAATAAGTTAGAGCTTACACTGATTACAGGAGAGATCCTTCCAATCAGCCAGCCAAAGCGCAAACAGTTTATGGAACAGCTTGCGGAGTACTGGGGAGATTTGCTGTGATACAATTTATGGAGATTTGTAGTGATATATTGGCTTATGGATATGTGTTTGTTTTTCTGTGTATGATTTGCAATTTTCTTCCAATGCGGAAAAATTGGCTTTTGCGGGTGATAGGGATCTGTGCGATTGCTGTTCTCTCAACAGTTGTGATATATTCAAATGACCCATATGGTTTGATTGGGACAATGGCAGGATTTTTTCTCTATATTTTTGTCTTTCATGCAGGACACATGATTGAAAAGGTGACTGCTGTGTTGGTCTTTTGCCCAGTGATGATTGCGGTCAATTATCTAATGGAAGAAACCGGCAAAAAAATTTTCTTTACATTAACAAAGGCACCAGTCAGTCCAATGGACGATGGATGGACCTATGAGCAGTATCTGGCAAGCACAGGTATTCACATGCTTTCCCTGCTGGCAAGGCTGTTGTTTTGGATTGTAGCGTGGTGGTTTCTGCGGAAGTATCTGCGTCAGATTACATCAAGCCTGACAGTGAAGATGTGGATGATTGTGGATGTCCTGATGCTCGCGCCCTTTGTGGCGATTGCGACAATTCTTCTTTTTATGCCAGAAAATATATTAATTGTCTATCCGATTTGCGCAGCGTCTATTGTGTCTAGTTTTGGATGTATTTATCTTGCTGCCTATATTTGCAATTCTGTGCAGACAGCATATTATGCGCAGGAACTTGAGATGAAGCAGGCGTATTACAGAGGTAGAATTAGCGACGAGGAACGGGTGCGCAGTGTCTATCATGATTTAAAGAATCATTTGTTGGTATTGCAGGCGCAGGTAGGAAACGAGCAAGAGGTACAAAGTTCTATTCAGGACTTACAAAGCCAGATTCAGGAGTATGAAAATTATTACCAGACAGGAAATGAATATCTTGATATCATTATTCGTGACAAGGCACGGATAGCGCAAGAGCGGCAGATTGATTTTGCCGCCGTAATTTCTTTTGCGGACGGTGCTTTTATCGAGCCGCTGGATATCAGCACTATCTTTGGAAATGCGCTTGATAACGCGATTGAGGCAAGCGAGAAGCTGTCAGTACAGGAGCGATTGATTACTGTAAAAGCGGACCGCGTGCGAGATATGTTGGTGATTTTGATAGAGAACAATACTACACAGGTGGGTGATGGGCAGAGACAGATTTTGTCAGACAACGCAAGGAAAAATAAGACGACAAAAGAGGATACATTCGCGCATGGTTTTGGACTTTCCAATATAAAAAATGCCGTTCAGAAATATGCAGGACAGTGCAGTGTCAGGGAGGAGCAAGGGAAATTTACGCTTAAGATAGTGATTCCGATGCCATGAAGTACACCCAAAATTACTGATGAAAAATATTTAGATTTTACCTTGTAGATATTAGTTTTTACATTTTGCATTGTGCCTATCCACAAAACCCCTATAATGAGCTTAACAAGTTCATTATAGGGGTTTTGTATTAGACTCCAAGAAGGTAAGGAGGAAGCAAAATGAGTATTTTAAGCACGACACATTTGACAAAGCAATATGGCAGCGGACCGAATATTGTCAACGCATTAGATGACGTAAATATTTCTGTGGAGCAAGGAGAGTTTGTCGCAATTATCGGAACTTCTGGCAGCGGAAAATCGACGCTGCTCAATATGCTAGGAGGTTTGGATCGACCGACTTCGGGCAGCGTGTGAGTCGATAAGTTTGAGCTGGGCAAGCTTTCAGACGAGGATTTAACGGTATTTCGCAGGCAGCGTATTGGCTTTGTTTTCCAGAATTATAACTTGGTGCCGATTCTAAATGTTTATGAGAATATTATTATGCCAATTCAGTTGGATAACAAGAAGCCAGATGAGCGCTTTATACAAGAGGTTGTGGAACTTCTGGGGCTGGAAAAGAAGCTTAACAATATACCAAACACACTTTCTGGAGGACAGCAACAGCGCGTCTCAATTGCCCGCGCGCTGGCGAGCAAACCAGCGATTATTCTTGCTGACGAACCGACTGGGAATTTAGATAGCAAGACGAGTGATGAGGTTATCGAGTTGTTGCGAATTACAAGTCAAAAATTTCATCAGACGATTGTTATGATAACGCACAACTCTAAAATTGCAAAGCAAGCGGACCGTTGTATACGAATCGAGGATGGGAAAGTTACAAGCGCTCAGGAAGGCAGGGCGGATGTATGAGACGTGATAGGAAAAATCAGACGAATGTGATTCGTATTTTGTCACAGCGCAGTTTTCGGCAAAACAAGGGGCGTAATCTGGTGGCGGTACTTGCAATTGTGTTGACAACAATGATGTTTACGACTTTGTTTACACTAGCGCAGAGTATGGAGAGAAATATGACAGAGATGTATCTGCGTCAGTCTGGCACAAAAGCGCACACAAGTACGAAACAGATTACAGATGAGCAAATTACACAGCTCTCTAAACATCCAGACATTGTACATTTTGGCAAGTCAATTGTGTTGGGTGTTGCCCAGAACCAATGCCTTGCAGGGCGTCAAGTAGAAATTCGCTACGGCAGTGATCAGTACGCAAAAGATGGTTTTGCGTATCCTACAACGGGTAAAATGCCACAGCAAAAGAACGAGATTGCACTGGATACATTGACGCTTGAGCGACTGGGGATTTCGTTGGAGTTGGGACAGTCTGTCACACTTGAACAGGAAAATGGTTCTGATACCTTTACCTTATGTGGTTGGTGGGAAGGCAATCTTTCCTATTATGCGAGCATGGCATGGGTAAGTGAGCAGTTTGCGCTGGAAGCTTGTGAAAATGCGCCTGCGTCGTCAGAAGAACAGGTGTTGGGATTGCGCATGATGGGCATTACGTTTTCGGACACGAAAAATATCGACGCAAAGATACAGAAAGTTCTTCGCGAAAGCGGTTTAATGGAACTGTCATTTGAAACAAATCTTGCGTATACGCCAGAGGTACAAAGCAGTATCTTTGCGGAAAATTTACCAATGTATGGCGGTATGATGCTAGTGTTTCTGGCAGGGTACTTGATTATCTATAATATTTTTCAGATTTCAGTCGCCGCGGATATTCAGTTTTATGGAAAATTAAAGACACTCGGAACCACCAAAAAGCAGTTGAAAAAACTGATTTATGGGCAGGGGAACCGGCTTAGTATGATTGGTATTCCGATAGGACTTGTGGTGGGATATCTGCTTGGAGTTCTATTGGTTCCAGTATTGATTCCCATGAAGGAGATGAAGGTGCTTGTCTCCGCAAACCCTGTGATTTTTGTCGGTTCTGCGTTGTTCTCTTATATTACAGTGTTGATTTCCTGCATGCTGCCTGCGCGATTGGCTGGAAAAGTTTCACCTATTGAAGCGTTGCGCTACACAGACAGTGATATTGCTTATCATAAAAAGAAAAAGAAGTCAAAAAATGGTGCTTCTCTGCAAAGTATGGCGTGGACAAATTTATGGCGCAGTCGGAGGCGGACGGTTTTAGTTATCTGTTCTCTGACGCTGGGGCTTGTGCTGATGAGCTATTTCTATGCAAAGAATGTCAGTTTTGATGTGGAAAAATATCTGATGGATTTGACAGTGGCAGATTATGAGATTGACGATGCGACAAACAATGTTTCCAGTTTTTATGACCCAGCAAGCAAAACCATCAGTGACACAATGCTTGCAGAGATTATGGGACTGGGAGAATCCAGTGCAGTTGAGGCGACAGGACGGCTTTATTCCAGGCAGGAGCCGCTACTATTGAGCGAGCAGACAAAGCGCAATTTGACGGATTTTTACAACGAAGAACGGCTGGCGGATTTTGCATCTCATGACCCTTCTTTTCCAGAATGGAAAGCAGGATTTGACGCGGCAGTGAGCGGTGAGGAGTGCATGTATACCATATATGGAGCAGATGGGCTGATTCTGGATGCAGCAGCCAGCAATAGCTATCTTCTTGACGGTGACTTTGATGCAGAGCTGTTTGCAACAGGACAGTATTGTCTGGTTATCGGTCCTTCTGTCATGCCAGGTGGTGTGATTCCGGCACAATCTGTAAGTGAGAAGATTTCTCTTGCAGGTCGTAAATTTGAAGTGATGGCAGTTTTAAAACCGTTGAACCCGATGGTGTCAGGGCGGGACTCGTTAGTTTTTGACCTTCCGTTTGTATTGCCAGCAGATGTTTTTACGGAGTTGTGGCAGGATAGCAATCTGCGGAAATTCTATTTTAATGTCACAGATGAAGCAATGGAGGCTGCGCGGAAACTGCTCTTGGAATATCAGCAGGAGGATGCAATTGGAATGAACGTGGTATCCCGACAGACAATGATAGAACAATATGAGACGCAGACGCGCGCTTCGGCTGTGATGGGGTATGCAATTAGTGTTATTATTGCACTTGTTGGTGTATTGAATTTTATAAACAGTATGGTGACAGCAATTATTGCGCGAAGACGAGAATTTGCTATGATTCAGAGTGTTGGAATGACCAAACGTCAATTGCGGCAAATACTGACTTTTGAGGGGCTATATTATGCGGGAATAACTCTGTTTGCTGCCTATATTTTGAGTGTGTTGACAGTCGGTGTCATTTTGCGTGTGATGGTGACTGCAGCCGATGGATATTCTACTTTCCATTTTACCCTGCTTCCACTCGTTTGCTGCACGCCGGTACTAATTGTGATTGCACTTGTGATTCCATATTTGTGTTTCAAGAATCTGGAGCGGCAGAGCATTGTGGAGCGCTTACGCACAATTGATTGAAATAACAAAAAGACATCTTTCTAAATAAAAATTTTAGAGAGATGTTTTTTTGTGCATATATATCATTTTTCTATGCTTCAGAAAACCTATTTTATTTTTTATGCATATTATAATACTATAAGAAGCAAGAACAGCTTCTTATAGTCGATTTACGGCGCAAAGAACAGCGCCTTTTATCAGAAGTAAAGGGCAACTTCTGATAAGATATACTATAAGAAGCAAGAACAGCTTCTTATAGTCGATTTACGGCGCAAAGAAAAGCGCCTTTTATCAGAAGTAAAGGGCAACTTCTGATAAGATATATTATGCCAAGTGCATTATCAATTACTTAATTTCAGATATGAATGAGGTGGTTTTAATTGAATAATTTTAATATGAACTGGATGCTTCAGCCGCCCAATTTGTTCGGCATGATAACGCCAAACAGAAATGGAAATCAAAGAGCAGTACAGCATTCCCATGATTTTATATATGAGACAAATGCTGTTATGTCTGATTCTGATCAGTCGATGGAATCGAAACAAAATCAAGGAGGAATGGGAATTATAGCTCAAGAGGATGCATGTGGAAATCAGGCAGAAAAGGAAGTAAGAAGTGAGTGTGGAGTGATTGGACCAATAGGCCCAAGAGGGGAACGAGGAGATATTGGTCCGATGGGACCGAGAGGAGAACCAGGCCCGCCAGGAAGTCCTGGAGAACGTGGAGAAACCGGACCGCAGGGAGTTACAGGACCCCAGGGGCCACAAGGAGCTACGGGACCCCAAGGGCCAAGAGGTGAACCAGGTGCACGTGGACCAGCGGGGCCACCTGGATATCCGCAAAACAGTATTTTTGCTTCATTTTTGAGTCAAGAATTAATTGTGCCAGAGAGCGCAAGTCTTCCGCTTAAAGTACAAATATCAGACATAACTCAAAATATCGTTCTCCGCAATGACTGTTCTATCGCACTGAATGCAGGATATTATGCTATCAATTATTATCTATCTACAGTGATGAAAAAACAAGGACTTATTAAGCTCATGCCTATATTCAATGATTGTAAGCAAAGCATATACAGCGCATATGCCGAAGCAGTAAGGCGAAAGGAATTGTTGGTGTTATCAAGATATTTTATTGTCGAGATACCAGTTAATACTATATTGTTTTTTGATTGGCATTCATCGGCAGGTGTTTCTAAAATTAATTTATATTTGAGTATACAAAAATTATATCGATAATAAATCAAAAGGGGAGAGAAAACAATGGTAACAATAAGCCTTTGTATGATCGTCAAAAATGAGGAAATGCATATTGCGCGCTGTCTTGATAGCGTGGCAGAACTTGTAGATGAAATAATAATCATAGATACCGGTTCAACAGACCGGACGGTGGAAATCGTGTCAAACTATACGTCAAAGATCTTTTCATTCCAATGGAATGATGACTTTGCTAATGCTAGGAATGACTCCTTTTCCAGAGCATCTATGGACTATTGTATGTGGATGGATGCTGATGATATCTTAGAGGAGACAGAAAAGGACAAATTCTTACAGCTAAAGCAGTCACTTTCGCCAGATGTAGATATTGTAATGATGAAATATAATACTTCTTTTGATGAGGCGGGCAAGCCTTCCTTTTCTTATTTTAGGGAAAGATGGATTAGAAATTGTGAACAGTATCGCTGGAGTGGTGCGGTTCATGAAGTAATCCCACCTCAAGGCAAAATCATATATTCTGATATTGCGGTTAGTCACAAAAAACTAGGTAAAGGAGATCCCGACCGAAATTTAAAAATATATCAAAGGATAATTGCGGAAGGAAAGATTTTGGAACCACGACACCAATATTATTATGGGCGAGAGTTGTATTATCACCAGCAATATGAGGAGGCTGTTTCTGTGTTGGAGCAGTTTTTGCTTTTGCCTGAGGCATGGATTGAAAATAAAATAGAAGCATGTATTATCTGCGCTAACTGTTATTTCCAGTTAGGGCAGGAACAGTTAGCATTGACTACTCTTTTGCGCAGTATGAGTTTTGATTTGCCGAGAGCGGAGTTGTGCTGTGAGATAGGGAAATATTTTTTGGAGCGTAAAAACTTTCATAATGCAATTTATTGGTATGAAACTGCGTTGAATATACCGAAAAATGAATATGCAGGTGGATTTGTGCTGCCAGACTGTTATGACTACATTCCTTTTTTGCAGTTGTGTGTATGTTATGACAGATTGGGAGACTATCAAAAAGCAAAGGAATACAATGAGAAGGCTGGGGCATATAAACCTTATTCCAAGGCATATCTATATAATAAACAATATTTTGACAGTCTATAAGAACTTAACTGATAGAAAAAGGTTACTTTTCACAGGTCAGGAATGCGCTGAACTGCGCATTCTGTGAGAACATGATTCAGGAGTGAGGGGCGATTTTTGCGAAGCAAAACTCTGAATATCGCCCCGAATCGTTACTATGAGCGGTCCCTAGGCCGTGAATAGTAACAGAAAAAGACAAAATTCGACAAAAAGGAACATTTTTTTTGAAATTACATAAAGTAATTGTAGAAAAAAGTATTTTTGAATACTTTTTCGCAAATATACAAAAAGGATGTGATTTAGTGAATCAAGGTAATTCATGTAACTGTTGGCAAAACTCGTGTAATCCCCATTGTTGTGAACGTGGACCAGCGGGGCCTAAGGGCGATCAAGGTCCAATAGGTCCGCAAGGTGTGAAAGGGGATACTGGCTGTCCTGGCCCTAAGGGTGATAGGGGAGAACCAGGTCCAATGGGACCACAGGGTATTCCTGGCACGCCTGGTGCAAGAGGTCCTAGAGGAAATACAGGTCCAGTAGGACCTACTGGAAACACAGGACCTAGAGGATGTGCAGGCCCAAGAGGTTATGCAGGTCCGCAGGGCATTCAGGGTATTCAGGGAGTTCGTGGTGATATCGGTCCAAAAGGTGACCCTGGTTGTGAAGGTCCTAAGGGTGATATTGGTCCTCAAGGACCAGCGGGACCAATAGGACCAGTAGGACCAATTGGCCCACAGGGCGATGTTGGTCCGCAGGGACCTCGGGGAATTCCAGGTCCTACAGGTCCTACAGGCCCTACGGGCTCTATGGGCCCGCAAGGTGTGACGGGACCACAGGGCAGCCAAGGCGTACCTGGACCGATTGGAGTTCAAGGACCAAAGGGATGTCCAGGAGATGAGGGTCCAATAGGTCCGATAGGTCCGACAGGTTCAACAGGAGCGACAGGAGCGACGGGAGCAGACGGAGCAACAGGAGCGACGGGAGCAGACGGAGCAACAGGTCCCACAGGAGCAACAGGAGCAACAGGGGCGACAGGAGCAGACGGAGCAACAGGAGCAGATGGAGCGACAGGTCCAACAGGAGCTATAGGGGCGACAGGAGCGACAGGAGCAGACGGAGCAACAGGAGCAACAGGAGCGACGGGAGCAGATGGAGTGACAGGCCCTACAGGAGCGACGGGAGCAGACGGAGCGACAGGCCCTACAGGAGCGACAGGAGCAGACGGAGTGACAGGCCCTACAGGAGCAACAGGAGCGACAGGAGCAGACGGAGCGACAGGCCCTACAGGAGCGACAGGAGCAGACGGAGCAACAGGAGCGACAGGAGCAGATGGAGCGACAGGTCCTACAGGAGCGACGGGAGCAGACGGAACGACAGGTCCTACAGGAGCGACAGGAGCAGATGGAGCGACAGGCCCCACAGGAGCGACGGGAGCAGACGGAGCGACAGGAGCAACAGGAGCGACAGGAGCAGATGGAGCGACAGGTCCTACAGGAGCGACGGGAGCAGACGGAGCGACAGGAGCAACAGGAGCGACGGGAGCAGATGGGGCGACAGGCCCTACAGGAGCAACAGGTCCTACAGGAGCGACGGGAGCAGACGGAGCGACAGGAGCAACAGGAGCGACAGGAGCAGATGGAGCGACAGGTCCCACAGGAGCAACAGGAGCAACAGGGGCGACAGGTCCTACAGGAGCAACAGGAGCAACAGGGGCGACAGGTCCCACAGGCCCTACAGGGGCAACAGGTCCCACTGGAGTAGCAGGCACCGGAGCGATTATTCCATTTGCATCAGGGACTCCAATCTCTGTAACAACAATTATTGGAGGAGTTGCAGGACTTCCAGCTTTTGTTGGGTTTGGAAACAGTGTGCAAGGACTTACATTGTTGGGGTCTTCGATTGATATCACAAATGCTAGTGGAACACTTTCCAATTTTGCTTTTCAGGTTCCGCGCGCAGGTATTATTACTGCGTTCAGTGCATTTTTCAGTACAACAGCAGCGCTTTCTTTGATAGGTTCTACTGTTACAGTTAATGCGCAGATTTACCAGTCAACAACACCGAACAATGTATTTACGCCAATTGCTGGAACACTGATTAACTTGACTCCATCACTTACAGGAGTGATATCTATTGGCACATTATTAAATGGTGTACTTACAGGACTCAATATTCCAGTCACAGCCCAGACCCGCCTAATGTTGGTATTTTCAGCAGCGGCAAGTGGTTTGTCCTTAGTGAATACGGTCGTAGGGTACGCAAGTGCTGGATTAAGTATTAATTAAGCCATAAATAAATTGGTCATTTTATCTTGTTAATTTGCTGTCCCTTTCGTATAATAATAGTTATGCGAGAGGGACTAAGAAACTGTTAAGTTGTTAAGTTGGCACAGTATAAATGTTCATCCGTAAAGAAGAAAATGTTACTTTTCACACCCGCACCATGCACCTGCTGCATGGTGTCGGAGCCAGCGCCAAAATGCCTGTCTTGTGGCATTTTGTGTGCATCAATTGTTACAATTCACACCAAATCATCATAAATCAATACGAAATCTGGTGTGGATGTGAATTGTAACAAGAAAATTGTGGGCGTAGGCGGCAAAGGCATAAAGATTTGACAAATATAAAGCAATAAAATAAAATTTTTAAAAATAATGAAAGGATTACAGTCGGGCATGCGTATTACCTATGAAACAGAAAAAATTGAATGTATGCGTGAAATCTGAGAAAGAATTTTTGTGCGTGCATTCCGAAAATGGAGGTATAAACATGCGAAAAAATGTAATGAAACTAGCAGCAGTGATGGCTTTGGCGGCAGTTATTGCAGGAAGCTCATCAAGTGTGGCGTTTGCACATCACGGAAGAACATACAGGGTAGTGACGCAGAATCCTACACCAGTATGTTATGCAGATGGAAGTTGTGATGTGGATGGCGTATGCACTCTTGGTGTAGACTGTGATGGGACAGTACATCATACAGAGATATATTACTATAGCGGAACAAGTCATCATAGCAGACATCATCATTAGTACTTGTTCACATATTTACACAGGATATTATTGAGGGTGTGTAACGAAATTAAAGGGGCTGTTGGGAAATGTAGTTTACCAGTCATAGATTGAGTGATGGGTATGCTTTTCCGGCAGCCTATTTGGATGAAAAGCGGATTGATAGTCGGCAGAGGGGGAAGACTTTTGAAAAGCACAGAGGATGTGAACCGTGTCATGAAAACTTATGCGGATATGGTGCGAAGGATATGTTTTGTACATCTAAAGAATAAGCATGACACAGAGGATGTATTTCAAATTGTATATATGAAATATTTACTATACGAAGGTTCCTTTGAGAGCAGTGA